>Ga0209298_10000262_pt1 | contig 34703 bp, 24 predicted proteins | sample S_140806_EF_Meta_FD_187325 | JGI IMG/M metagenome (GOLD analysis project Ga0209298, IMG submission 187325) | Freshwater microbial communities from Lake Simoncouche, Canada to study carbon cycling - S_140806_EF_MetaG (SPAdes) (version 2) | ecosystem: Environmental > Aquatic > Freshwater > Lake ... | reverse complement strand
TTGCTGTCCGGTTTTACGGCCGCTCCCCTCAATGATCTCGCCGCCTGGGATAAGGTCATTGACGCCAAGACCACTGCCGCCGTCCTGATCGAATCGATCCAAGGCGAAGGCGGCGTGAATCCGGCTACGCCTGAATTCCTGCGCGGCGTCGAGCAGCTCTGCCGCGCCCGCAACGTGCTCTTCATGATCGATGAGATCCAGTGTGGCATCGGCCGGACCGGAAAGTTCTTCGCCTATGAGCATGCGGGCGTGAAGCCTGACGCCATCGCCATGGCCAAGGGGCTCGGCGGCGGCTTCCCCATCGGAGCGATCTGGATGGCGCCACCGCATGACGACCTTTTCCAGGCCGGTTCGCATGGCACCACCTTTGGAGGAGGGCCGCTGGCGGCCACCGCCGGTCTGGCCGTGCTCGAGATCCTGGAATCCGAACAGCTCGTTGCCAAGGTGGCCGAGCGCTCGGTCGGCTGGCATGCCGAGCTCCGTAAGCTCGTCGAACTCCGGCCTGACCTCGTGAAAGAAGTGCGCGGTGCCGGTTACATGGTCGGCGTCATCCTAAAGGTCGACCCGATTCCCGTCGTCGCCGCCCTGCGCGAGGCTGGTATCCTGACCGCTCCGGCGGGCGGGGTGGCCGTTCGTCTGCTGCCTCCGCTCAACGCCTCTCCCGCGGAGCTGGCCGAGGCTGTGGCGATCTTGCGTCAGGTCCTTGGCGGTTGGAAGGCCGCCTGAGCGGTTTTCCACCCTTATTTTCCGCTGTCCAAACAGTCACGGAAGCCTATGTTCAAACGCTTTCCGAGATGCGTCATTTCCTAAAGGAGACCGACCTGAGTCCGGCCGAAACGGCCCAGGTCTTCGCCGCGGCTGCGGCGCTCAAGGCCGGCCGAGGCAAGTCCGCCGGGGTAGCCCTCGCGCACCAGTCTTGGGGGCTGATGTTCTTCAAGAAGAGCACCCGTACCCGCGTCTCCTTTCAGGTCGGCGTCCATGAGCTCGGCGGCCAGCCGGTGATGCTCAACGCCGACGACTTGCAGATCTCCCGCGGAGAAACCGTCGCGGACACCGCGCGCGTCCTTTCCCGTTACCTCCACGGCATGGTCATCCGTTGCCACGAGCACAGCCTGCTCGAGGAGTTTGCCCGTTGCGGCACGATGCCCATCGTCAACGCGCTGTCCGACTTCCTGCATCCTTGTCAGTTCATGACGGATATGTTCACGCTGGCCGAACGCTATGCGCCTGGCCGTCCAGAACAGTACGCCGCTTCGCTTAAGGGCAAGAAGGTCGCTTTCCTCGGCGACACCGCCTGCAACATGGCCAATTCCTTCGTGCTCGGCGGCGCCGCGCTCGGTGTCGAGATCGCGCTGTCCGGTCCGGCCGGCTATGAGCCCGGCGCCGAGATCCGCGCCCAGCTCAAGAAGGACGGGCTGCCCGAGACCTTCACGTTCTCGACCGACCCCGCCGCCGCCGTGAAGGGGGCCGACATGGTCTATACCGACGTCTGGGTCAGCATGGGCATGGAGGCCGAGAAGGCCGAGCGCCTGCGCACCATGCAGCCCTACCAGGTCAACGCGAAGCTGATGTCCCTGGCCAAGCCCGGAGCCTATTTCATGCACTGCCTCCCGGCCCACCCCGGCGAGGAAGTCTCCGCCGAGGTGCTCGAGAGCAAGCAGAGCATCATCTTCGACCAAGCCGAGAACCGTCTGCATGTGCAGAAGGCCATCCTCGCCCATCTCGCCGCCCATCGCGGCTGATTTTTCCATCCCACTAACATGAGCAAGAAGAAGAAAATCGTCCTGGCCTACTCCGGTGGCCTCGACACCTCCGTCCTCCTTTCCTGGATCAAGGACAAGCATGACGCCGAGATGATCGCGTTCTGCGCCGACATCGGCCAGGAAGACGAACTCAAGGGCCTCAAGCAGAAGGCCATGAAGACCGGCGCCTCCAAGCTCTACGTCGACGACCTTCAAGCCGAGTTCGCCCGCGACTTCATCTTCCCGATGATGCAGGCCAGCGCCATCTACGAAGGCCAGTACTACCTGGGCACCTCCATCGCGCGTCCGCTCATCGCCAAGCGCATGGTCGAGATCGCCCGTAAGGAAGGCGCGACCGCCATCGCCCACGGCGCCACCGGCAAAGGCAACGACCAGGTCCGCTTCGAGCTCACCTGCGCCGCCCTCGCCCCTGACCTCGAGATCATCGCCCCCTGGCGCAACGAAGCCTTCCGTAAGGATTTCCCCGGCCGCGCCGAGATGATCGCCTATTGCGCCGACAACAAGATCCCCGTCGAAGCCAGCGCCAAGAAGCCTTACTCCTCCGACCGTAACCTCCTCCATATTTCGTACGAGGCCGGCATCCTTGAAGATCCGTGGATGGACGCCTTCCATCCTTCGAACAAGGCCATGTTCAAGCTCTCCGTCTCCCCGGAAGACGCGCCGGACAAGCCGGAGTACGTCGAACTCGAGTTCCGCCAGGGCGATTGCATCGCCGTCAACGGCAAGAAGCTCGACCCTCTCGGCGTCATGCGCACCCTTAATAAGCTCGGTGGCCGTCATGGCGTCGGCCGCGTCGACATGGTCGAGAACCGCTTCGTCGGCATGAAGAGCCGTGGCGTCTACGAGACCCCGGGTGGCACCATCCTGCATTTCGCCCACCGCCAGATCGAGTCCCTGACCATGGACCGTGAGGTCATGCACCTGCGCGACTCGCTCGTCCCGCGCTACGCCACCCTCGTCTACAATGGCTTCTGGTACGCTCCGGAGCGTCTCGCCCTCCAGGCCCTCATCACCGAGTCGCAGCGCAATGTCAGCGGCACCGTCCGCGTGAAGCTCTACAAGGGCAGCGTCTACGTCGCCGGCCGCAAGAGCCCGCGTTCGCTCTACAATCCGCACATCGCCACGATGGAAGCGGATCCGACCAAGGCTTATAATCAGGACGACGCCACGGGCTTCATTCGACTCAATGGCTTGCGCCTGCGCGTGAACTCCAAGGTCAACGGCGTCGCCAACCTCAGCAAGACGGTCCGCTAAGGTCGGCCTCAGGCAAGAAGAAGGGCGTCCCGGTTCGGGACGCCCTTCTTGTTTTAAACTGGAGGCGCGGGTCGGAATTGAACCGACGCATGGGGCTTTTGCAGAGCCCGGCCTTACCACTTGGCTACCGCGCCTTAAGACTGACAGGACCGTAAAATGTCCCCTCGGGGAGGGCGTTTCAAGGGTTTTGTGCGAGGGCTTCCCTTTGGTCGTAATATCGCCTAAGAACGGGGCATGAACCAGCCCCAGCCAGCCTTTCGTATCGGTCTCGGGTATGACATCCATCCGCTCGTCGCCGGCCGTCCTTGCGTCTTGGGCGGGGTGAATATCCCTTCGGACGTCGGGCCGGATGGGCATTCTGATGCCGATGTAGTGCTCCATGCCGCCGCCGATGCGATTCTGGGCGCCGCCGGCTTGCGCGACATCGGGCATTATTTCCCCAACACGGATCCCGCCATCAAAGGATTGGATTCCGCCGTGATCGTGAAAAAAGCCGTCGCTGAGGCGAAGGCCAACGGAAGCTGGGTGGTCGGCAACCTCGACATCGTGATCATCGGGGAGCGCCCGAAGGTCATGGCGCAGGTTGACGCGATGAAGGCAAGGGTGGCGGAAATCATCGGCATTTCCCCCTCTCAGGTCGGCATCAAAGCCACGACCAACGAGGGAATGGACTCAATCGGGCAGGGGAAAGCCCTCGCCGTTCAAGCGGTTTGCCTCGTTTTTAAGGCTGTTTAAGGGGGTTTTTAGGGTAATCTTAAGGTTGGGCTTGTGTTTTAAGCCCAAAAATCGAATACTGAACGACCCTTCAGTACAAAGACCACCCTATGGAAAAGACTCTTATCATCCTCAAGCCCGACTGCATGGAGCGTCGTCTGTGCGGCACCGTGCTCTCCCGATTCGAGGCCGCCGGCTTCGAAATCCAGGCCAGCAAGATGACCCGTCTGACGGCTGCCCAGCTGCGCGAGCATTACGCCCACGTCGCCGACAAGCCCTTCTACCCGGAGATCGAGGCCTTCATGTCCTCCCGTCCGGTCATCGTCGCCGTCCTTGTCGGCGACAACGTCATCTCCCGCGTCCGCGAACTCCTCGGACCGACCAATTCCAAAGTGGCTCCCAAGGGTACCATCCGTGGCGATTTCGGCACCGAGATGATGCGCAACGTCTGCCACGCCTCCGATAGCCCCGCCGCCGCGGAGGCCGAGGTCCGCCGTTTCTTCCGTCCTGACGAAGTCTTCGCCCCCGAGGCGAGCCGAGTCTAAGCGAAAGCATAGCAAAAATAGGCCCCGCAGTTCGCGCTGCGGGGCTTATCTGTTTGGCAGGCAAACGACCGGCGTCCACAGTGCCGGCATGGAGTTCCATTGCCCGGAATGCGGCCTGCCGATCGAGACGGCCGACCTTGCGCCGGCCCAGGGCGTCGCGGTCTGCCGCTTCTGCGAGAAGTCGCATCCCTTGGCGGCATGCCAGGAGGCGCTGCCATTCGAGCGTCGCAACATCATGCCCGAGCTGACCTTGCCGAAGGGCGTGAAGGTCGAAGAGACCATGGACGGATTCCGGTTGGTGTTATCGATGCGCAGCTGCGTGGCCTTCTTTCTGGTGCCGTTCACCCTTTTCTGGGCCGGGGGATCGCTCGGCGGTATCTACGGTACCCAGATTGCGAAAGGGGAGTTCAACCTGTGGATGTCGCTCTTCGGCCTACCTTTCCTCGCTGGTTCGGTCTTCCTTATCGCAATCACCGTCATGGCCGTGGTTGGCCGCACGGTCGTGGAGCTGGCGGCAGGCAAACTTTCAATCCGTACGGGCGCCTTAGGGATCTACCGGACCAAGTCGGCCGCCTGGGATGACGTCCTTTCCTGTCGTCTGAGGGAAGCCTCCCGCCGCGGTCGTAATTCCTATACGACCACCTATCAGGTCGAGGTCGAGGTCTCAGGGGCAGAGCCCTTGCTGCTCGGGGTCGGCGCCGAGCGCGCGTCGATGCTCTGGGTCAGCCGATTCCTGGCCGGACGAATCCAGAGAGGGCGATAATTCCCCGTTGCCCTCGGACGGGGGAATTGGGCAAAGTCCGCCCATGCTGGATCCCAAGTTCCTTCGCGAAAACATCGACCTCGTCCGCAAGGGCGTCGCCCGGAAGAAGTTCCAGGTCGACCTCGACGCCGTCCTGGCCGCCGACGAAGCCCGCCGCCATGCGGTGGCCGAGTTCGAGGTCGCCCGTTCCGCGCAGAACGCGGCTAACAAGGAAATGGCCGCGATGCCGAAGGGTTCACCGGAATTCCAGGCTAAGGTCGCCGAGATGAAGGCTGCTTCCGCCAAGGTGAAGGAACTCGAGAAGAAGGTCTCCGAAGCCGAAGAGCAGATGAAGGCGGTCGCGCTTTCCGTCCCGAACATCCCGCACGACTCCGTGCCCGAAGGCCGTACCGAAGCCGACAATAAGGTCATCCTAGAGTGGGGCGACCACGCCAAGCTCATCTCTCCCGCCGCGAAGGCGCATTGGGATATCGCCTGGTTCAACAAGGCGATCGACTTCGAGCGCGGCGTGAAGGTCGCCGGAGCAGGTTTCCCTTTCTATATCGGTGATATGGCGCGCCTCGTCCGCGCGCTGATCCAGTACTTCCTCGAGGAGGCCGGCGCCAACGGCTACACCGAGGTCCACGCGCCGTTGCTCGTCAACGCCGCGTCCGCCACCGCCACCGGGCAGCTCCCCGACAAGGAAGGCCAGATGTACCACGCGCAGACGGATGACTTCTATCTGATTCCGACCGCCGAGGTGCCGGTCACGAATTTCTTCCGCGACGAGATCCTCGACGAGTCCTCCCTCCCCGTGAAGCGTGTCGGCTACACGCCGTGCTTCCGCCGCGAAGCCGGTAGCTGGGGTGCGCACGTGCGCGGCCTGAATCGCCTGCATCAGTTCGACAAGGTCGAGCTCGTGAAGTGGACCCACCCGGACAAGTCTTTCGAGGAACTCGAGCTCCTGCGCGGCGATGCCGAGCGCCTGCTCCAGAAGCTGAACCTGCCATACCGCGTGCTGATGATCTGTGCCGGTGACATCGGGTTCTCGCACAGCAAACAGTACGACCTCGAAGTCTGGGCCGGCGGCCAGAAGCGCTGGCTCGAGGTCTCAAGCTGCTCCAATTTCACGGACTTCCAGGCCCGCCGCGCGGGGATACGATTCCGCCCGAAGGATGGAAAGCCCGAGTTCGTCCACACCCTCAACGGTTCCGGCCTCGGCCTGCCGCGCGTCCTCGCCGCCATCCTGGAGAACAACCTCCAGGCCGACGGTACCGTGCGCGTGCCCGAAGCGCTCCGTCGCTGGTACGGCAAGGAGACGCTGTCGTTCTGACGTCCGCTTTGGATTGGCAGGGCTTCGCCGCGACGTAGTCTGACCGCGTGCCGATGAGCCTGCCTACTCCCGATGCCTTGCGCGCGGCCGCCTTGCGGTTGCCTCGCTTGCCGTCGGCGCCTGCAGGCAGCGGCCCGGTCGCGATTGCGGTCTCGGGCGGCGCGGATTCGGTCTTCCTGCTCTGCGCGCTCTGGGCGGATGAAACCTTGCGGCCGCGGTTACGCGTCTTGCATTTCGATCACCGCGTCCGCGGAGAGGATTCCGCGGAAGATGCGCGCTTCGTGGAGGCTCTCTGCTCGGCGCTCGATGTTCCGTGCGTGCGCGGCGTTCGCGAAGGGCAGGGTGACGCTTCCGAGGCTGACTTGCGTCTCGCTCGGGATGCGTTCTTCGCCGACCAACGTCAGGCTATCGGTTTCGAACTCCTCTGCACCGCGCATCATCTCGACGATGTGGTCGAGAACGCGCTGCTCCGTCTCGCGCGTGGCGCAGGCCTCTCAGGGCTCGCCGCTCCGCGTGTCTTGCAGGAGTTTCGCGACGGCCACCGACGCTGGCGGCCGCTGATCGAAGCAGGCATCGGGAAGGCGGCCCTGCTGATCGCCCTGCGCGCCGCGAGTATTCCTTGGCGTGAAGACGCGACGAACGGTTTGCCTATCGCGACCCGCAATCGCATCCGGGCTTGGTTGGCCGACGGCGGCGAGACGGCCTTGGGGGCCGGATATGCCGAGGGTTTCGCCCGTTCCGTGCGCATCATCGGCGAGGCCAAGGCCGCCTTGGACTGTTGGGCCAAGGAGCTGGGCTGCGTCGTCTCACCGGCCGGCACGATGCCGGTGGGCGCATTGCAGGGTCGGCCTGAGGCCCTGGTCCAGGAGTGCCTCCGCGGATTCCTTCATCATCACGGCATCGCCGAACCTAGCGCGAAGTCGCTTCAGCCCTTGACGCTCGCGATCGTCGCCGGCCACGAGGCTCAATCCGCCGTGCGCGGCTTGGTCGTGCGCGTGAACGACGGCGTGCTGGTCATCCTGGAAGAACCTTTCGCCTACGGACAAGCCGAGCGTTCCTTGCGCCTAGGTGAGCCGGATGATGAAGGCGGGCTGTCGGCAGAACTTGCGGATGTGGACGAGATCCGCTGGGCCAGCCTGTCCCGCGGCGAGATTTCGTCTGACCATGAGGTTTTTGTCGTCGCGCCGCCGACGATGCTGACCTGGCGGGGCAGGGCGGAGGGGGATCGTTATCATCCCTTAGGCTCGCCCGGTTCGGCGAAGCTCTCCGACCTGCTCATCAATCGGAAAATCCCTGCGGAGCAACGGGAAGCGTTGCCCGTCATCCTCTCGGGCGGGAGCATCCTTTGGGTCCCGGGCTTGCCGCCTGCGTCTGCGGCCCGCTTGACCGGGCCTACCAAGGGGGCTCTCCGGTTGACTTGGCGTGGCTCCCGCTTAGGTTAAAACTTCTGCCCATGAGTCAAAACGACCAGCCGGAAGATAATAAAAACGGTCCCCGCCTGAACGCCAAGCCCGTGCTGGTGTGGTTGCTGCTCATGGCCGCCATCATCGCCCTTTTCAATATTCCGGGCGCGGATTCCCGTGCCGCCGTCCAGACGCTGAATGTCTCCCAGGTTCTCTCCTACGCCCAGGAGAAGAAGATCAAGAACCTTACGATCCAGCCTAACCCTACTTCCGGCTCCGAAAGCTGGGTGCGCATTTCCGGTGAGCTCGAAGTGGCCGGTGCCGAGTCTGGCGACAAGGCCCGCTTCGTCGCGGACGGCCGCCTGACCGAGAAGGAGTTCGAGGCGCTCCGTGCCTCGGTCTCCCGTGATTCTTTCAAGGAGGTTCCCGCCCAGACCGGCTGGACCATGTTCCTGTACAACGTGCTGCCCACGCTCCTCGTCTCGGGCGTCGTGCTGTTCATGATGTATCGCTTCCTGAAGAACGCCAACCGCGGCGCGATGCAGTTCGCCAAGTCCCGTGCCCGTCTCAACTCCACGGACAAGGAATCCACGACCTTCAAGGACGTCGCCGGTTGCGACGAGGCCAAGGAAGAGGTGAAGGAGATCGTCGACTTCCTCAAGGACCCGAAGCGTTTCACCAAGATCGGCGCGAGCATCCCGAAAGGCGTGCTCATGGTCGGGCCGCCCGGAACGGGCAAGACGTTGCTCGCCCGCGCCGTCGCCGGCGAGGCCGGCGTACCGTTCCTGAGCATCAGCGGTTCCGACTTCGTCGAGATGTTCGTCGGCGTCGGCGCCGCCCGTGTGCGCGACACTTTCGAGCAGGCCCGCAAGCTTGCGCCTTGCATCATCTTCATCGACGAGATCGACGCGGTCGGCCGCCAGCGCGGCGCCGGCGTCGGCGGCGGGAACGATGAGCGCGAGCAGACCTTGAATTCTCTGCTCGTTGAGATGGACGGCTTCGACGGCCAGGCCGGCGTGATCGTCATCGGCGCCACCAACCGTTCCGACGTCCTCGACTCCGCCTTGCTCCGTCCGGGTCGTTTCGACCGTCAGGTCTTCGTCGACCTGCCCGACCTACGCGGCCGCGAGGCCGTGCTGGCTGTGCATGCCAAGCGTTTCCAGCTCGCTCCTTCCGTCGACCTCCAGCGCGTCGCGCGTATCACGACGGGCATGTCCGGCGCCGACCTCGCCAATCTCCTCAACGAAGGCGCGCTCCATGCGGGCCGTCGTAATCGCGAGAAGGTCGAGATGTCCGACATCGAGGAAGCCCGCGATAAGATTGCTTATGGCCGTGAGCGAAAGAAGGTCATGGACGAAGCCGACCTCAAGAATACCGCTTACCATGAAGCCGGACACGCCGTGGTCCAGGCGCTCATCGATGACGGCGCGCTCCCGCTCCATAAGGTGACCATCATCCCGCGCGGCCGCGCCCTCGGCATGGCCATGCTCATGCCGACCAAGGAAATCCTTGGCTATTCCCGCAAACGTCTGCTCGATTACATCTGCATGGCGATGGCGGGCCGCATCGGCGAGAAGGTCATTTCCGGAGAGATCTCCAATGGCGCATCGAGCGACATCAAGCAGGCCACCCGCTTCGCGCGGCAGATGGTCTGTGACTGGGGTATGAGCGACCTCGGCCCGATCGCCTTCGGCGAGAACTCCGATACGGTCTTCCTTGGTCGCGAGATCTCGCGCACCCAGAACCACAGCGACGCCACCGCACGCCGCATCGACGAGGCCATCTCCACCATCGTCCAGGAACAGTATGCCCGGGCCGAGAAGCTCATCGCCGACAACGCCGACGCCCACCGCAAGATCGCGGAGGCCCTGCTCCAGTACGAGACGCTCGATGGCGTCCATGTGATGGAGATCCTCAAGACCGGAAGCATCCAGACGCCGATCGCCGGTCCGGCCGTGGCGGCTGCGCCTACGGCGGAAGTCACCCCACCCGCTGCCAGCCCCGCGGCTGACACCGGTCCTGGTCTCCAGTCTGCTCCCAGCCCCGCTTGAGGTTTGCCCTCGGCGGGTAGGTTGGGTAGGGTGGGGTATGGTCATCGGACTCACGGGCGGTATCGGCTGCGGCAAGTCCGCCGCGGCCGCCTGCTTTGCGGAATTCGGATACAACATCGTGGACGCTGATCAGTTAGCGCGTCAGGTCTTGGAGTCGGATGGCTGCGTCAGCCTTTTGAAGGCCAGGTGGGGTGACGCATGCCTAGGGTCCGGCGGCCGGCCCGACCGCAGCTGGATCGCCGCCAAGGTCTTCGACGATCCGGTCGAGCTGGCTTTTCTTGAGGGACTGACCCATCCGGAGGTAGCCCGTTTGCGTCAGCGGGCGGTGATGGATACTTCGCGACATCATGTCGTCGAGATTCCGCTCCTTTTTGAAAAGAATCTCACCGAGGGTTTCTCGTTGATCGTATGCGTCGCCTGTTCCGAAGAGGTGCGTCGGGCTCGTCTGCTCAAAAAGGGCCTCTCCGAGTCGCAAGTCTCGCGAAGAATCAATTCGCAAATGACTCTTAGCGAGAAGGTTAAGCGCTCCGATGTCGTTCTTTGGAACGACGGAGAACCTTCTTTTCTTCGTGAGCAAGTCGCGTCCTTGGTCGGGCGGCTTTCGGCTCATTAGGCGGCCCATCTTAGGTTAATTTGCGGTTGCGGGAAAGGTACCCGGATTTAGGGTCATTTTTCCCCGTTGTTCAGCTGTCTGAGGAACAATCTCCCTACCCCTATCTTCCGCTCCGGATTTACCCACTGTGACGACCGCCGACGACTACGTCATCCAATTCATTCAGGACAAGGGGCTGGTGTCCCTGGCCGACGTGACCGAAGCCCGGGCCGCCATCGAGCCTATCCCGGATGGACAGAACCCAGACACTCTGGCCATCGCCAAGCTCGTCGAGGCTGGCAAGGTAGCTTGGCCTAAAATCACAGCCGCCCTCAGCCAGGAGTTCGACATGGAGCTGGTGGACGTCACGCAGGTCACGCCCTCCGATGACATCCTGAAGCTTATCAGTCGCGAACAGGCCGAGAAGCATAACATCCTGCCGTTGCAGATGGACGGGGTTGAACTCCTTCTCGCTATCTCGGATCCACTTGACACCGAGACCATCGATTCCGTTTCGCGCGTCCTTAAGCTCGCCATCAATCCAAAGCTGGCGACTCCGGATGAGCTCAAGGAGGCCATTTCTCGTTGTTATAATGGCGGTCAGATCGGTGGATCGACTTCCTACTCGGACATCCTCGGCAAGGGTGGCGATGATGGCCTTACCGTTGAGTTGCCGCAGGGTGGCGACGTCAAAGAGGACGACGCCCCGATCATCCGTTACGTCAACTCGCTCATCGTCGACGCCATCCGTCGCAAGGCGTCGGACATCCACCTCGAACCTCTGGAGAAACGTTTCCGCGTCCGTTTCCGCGTCGACGGCGTGTTGCAGGAGATGAAAGGGCCGCCCAAGCGCCTCCAGCCTTCGATCATCTCCCGCCTCAAGCTCATGGCGGAAGTCTCGCTCGCCGAGAAGCGCATTCCGCAGGACGGACGCATCCAGGCCCGCACCGGGGGCCGCGATATCGACTTGCGCGTCTCGGTCCTCCCGACCGTCTACGGCGAGTCGATTGTCATGCGAATCCTCGACAAGGAAGGACTCAAGCTGGGTCTCCCTGAACTCGGCTTCTTCGCTGACGACCAAGCCAAGTTCCAAGGCCTAATCTCGGGCTCAGATGGCGTGTTCCTCGTCACTGGTCCGACCGGTTCGGGTAAGTCCACCACGCTTTATTCGGCACTGAACTACATCAACAAGCCGGACCGCAAGATCATCACCGTCGAGGATCCCGTTGAATACCAGATGGCCGGTATCAATCAGGTGCAAGTCAAGCGCGACGTCGGCATGACCTTCGCCGCCGCCCTGCGCGCGATGCTCCGTCAGGCGCCGAACATCGTCATGATCGGTGAAATCCGAGATCTCGAGACCGCGGAAATCGCGATCAACGCGGCCCTCACCGGCCACATGGTGTTCTCGACCCTCCACACTAACGACTCCGTCAGTTCCGTCACCCGACTCGTCGACATCGGCGTCAAGCCGTTCCTCGTTTCCGCCGCCTTACGCGGTGCGCTCGCGCAACGACTGGTGCGCCGCAACTGCCAGGCCTGTGCCGCGCCCTATAAGCCTACCTCCAAGGAGTTGTATTCCATCGGTATGACCGAGCAGGATCTCGCCAGCGCCACGCCGATGAAGGGCCCCGGCTGCCCCAAGTGCGGCGAACGCGGCTACAAGGGCCGACGCGGCGTCTTCGAGCTCTTCGTCATCACCGAGGAAATCCAAGAGATGATCTACGGCGGTTCCAATCTCGTCGAACTCCGTCGCAAGGCTCGTGAGGCCGGCATGCGCACCATGCGCGAGGACGGCCAGCGTAAGGTCGCCTCCGGTATGACCACCATCGAGGAAGTGCTCGGTGCCACCGTCGCGGACGACGTAATCTGATCCCATGGCCTACGAGATGAACCAGCTGCTGGAGGCCATGATGGAGAATGGTGCTTCGGACCTGCACATCAACGTGGGTCGTTCGCCCAGCCTGCGCGTCAGCGGTGAGATCGTCTCGGTCGAAGGCCCCGCCCTGACCGCCGACGAGGCAAAAGCCATGGTCAAAGCCCTCGTCCCCGCCTCCCATCTGCCGCGCTTCGAGTCTGACGGGAGTTGCGACTTTGCGTTCACCTTCCGACAGGGCGTACGCCTGCGCGTCAACGCTTACCGCGGCCAGGCTGGCCACGGGATGGTCCTGCGCCTGCTGCCTTCCAAAATGTTCACGCTCGAGCAGCTTCGCCTGCCTCCGACCATCAAGGACATGCTGCGTCGCGCCCGCGGACTTATCCTGGTCACTGGACCGACCGGTTCAGGCAAGTCAACCACCCTCGCTTCGATGATCAACTGGATCAATGAGAACGAGCAGGGTCACATCATTACAATCGAGGACCCGATCGAGTACGCCCATCCCCACAAGAACTGTCTCGTCACCCAGCGCGAAGTTGGCGTCGACCTGCCTTCCTTTGCGGAAGGATTGCGTTCCGCGCTCCGTCAAGATCCCGACGTGATCCTGATTGGCGAGCTCCGTGACCTTGAGACCATTGAGGCGGCCATCACCGCCGCGGAGACAGGTCACCTTGTGCTCGGCACCCTTCATACTTCTGGCGCCACCCGGACAATCGATCGTATCGTCGACGCCTTCCCGGACCAGAGCCGCGGCCAGATTCGCGACCAGCTTTCGACGTCGCTTACGGCTGTGATCTCGCAGTCGCTCCTGCAGACGAACGACGGCAAACGCGTCGCCGCCTACGAGATCATGGTCTGCAACGACGGCGTCGCCGCCAAGATCCGTGACGGCAAAACCTTCCAGCTGCTCACCGACATCGAGACCGGTGGCGCCCTCGGCATGCGTACGCTCGACGGCGACCTGCTCACGCTCTTCTTCCAGGGCGTAATCTCTGAGCAGGAGGTCTTCAACTATTGCCAGAGCCCGACCGCGATGCGTGTCCGCATGCGCGGCGATGCCCCGAACCGTTAAGCAACCACACTTCCCCCACCCATTCCCATGTTCGACGACCATAGTGACGTAATCCGCGATATCGCCCTCGAGGCCGGTCTCGTGACGCCTGCCCAGGCCGAGGAGATCTGGGAGTCGCATGCCACCACCGGCAAGTCGTTCTGCGATAGCCTCGTGGATGCCGGCCTCGCCGACCGCCCGACCATCCTCCAGGCCGTCGCCGATCACATGCAGGTACAGTATTACTCCGCCGTCCCGGCCGATCCGGGCGAGGCCCTGACCAAGCTGCTCAAGGCCCCGCAGGCGCATAAGTACGTCGTGCTGCCGGTCGCCGACGAAGCCGGCAAGCTCACCTTGCTCGCGAAGGACCCTTTTAATTCCGCCGTCATCAGCGAACTCAGTTTCATCCTGCAGCGCGATATCGAGCTGGCCGTCGCTGATCCCGCCCAGGTCGAGGCGGCCGTCACGCGCGTCTACGGCGAGGCCACTTCCTCCTCCATGGAAGACCTGCTTGGCGAATTCGGCGAGGTCGATACCGTGGCCGTCACCGACGAAGACGTCACCAAGCAGGCGAGCCAGGCACCGATCATCCGATTCGTCGACCTGGTGCTCCAGGAAGGCGTGAAGGCGAAGGCCTCCGACATTCACTTCGAGCCGTTCGAGCACGAGTTCCGGATCCGTCTCCGCATCGATGGTTCGCTCTACGAGATGGCGCCTCCGCCCAAGAACCTCGCCTCGGCCGTCATCGCCCGCGTCAAGGTCCTATCTTCGCTCAACATCGCGGAACGCCGTGTACCGCAGGATGGACGCATCAAGACCACCATCAGCGGCCGCCAGATCGACCTCCGCGTATCGACGTTGCCCACGCAGTTCGGCGAGTCCGTCGTGCTCCGAATCCTGGACAAGACCGTCGTCAACCTGAGCCTAGAGGCGCTCTCGATGCAAGATGACATCAAGGAAGGCATCCGCGGGATGGTCGGACGTCCGAACGGCATCTTCATCGTCACCGGCCCCACCGGTTCCGGCAAGACCACCACGCTCTACTCCGCGCTCCGCGAAGTGAACACCGAGGACGTCAAGATCCTGACCGCCGAAGACCCGGTCGAATACGAGGTCGAAGGCATCATGCAGGTTCCGATCAACCATCAGGTCGGCCTGACGTTCGCCGCCGCGCTGCGCTCCTTCCTCCGACAGGACCCGGACACCATCATGGTCGGTGAAATCCGAGATCTCGAGACCGCGCAGATCGCCGTGCAGGCCTCGCTGACCGGACACGTCGTGCTTTCCACGCTCCACACCAACGACGCCCCCGGCGCCGTCACCCGATTGATCGACATGGGGCTGGAGCCGTTCCTCATCTCCGCTTCGCTCGAAGGCGTGCTCGCCCAGCGCCTCCTGCGTCGTGTCTGCAAGACTTGCCGCACGGCCTACGAGCCGGACAAGGACGTCGTCAACATGCTCGACGTGGACGCGCTCGAGATCGCGAACAAGAAGTTCTACTACGGCAAGGGCTGCGCCGACTGCAACCGCTCGGGCTACAAGGGCCGCCAAGGCCTCTTCGAGCTGATGACGATCAACGACCAGCTCCGCTCCCTCATCACGCAGAAGGCGCCGACCCTCGTGCTCAAGCAGAAGGCCATCGAATCGGGCATGCGTCCGCTGCGCGAAGATGGCCTCCGCTGTATCTTCGACGGCCATACCTCGATCGAGGAAGTCCTTAAGTACACCTAACCTTCACAACACCCCCACTCCCATGCCCGACTATAAGTACACCGCCATCGACCGTAACGGAGCGCAGACCTCCGGCAAGATCGAGGCCGCCACCGACGAACAGGCTCGCCAGAAACTCATGGCGAAAGGCCTGATGGTCACCACCTTGGCCGCCGACGCCAGCGCCTCGAAGGCCGCGAGCGCTCCGGCTGCCGCTCCGAAGGCCAGCTTCTCCTTCGGCGCCAAGGTCACCCAGGGCGACGTCACGGTGATGACGCGCCAGCTGGCCACGCTGATCATCGCCGGCCTCCCCCTGCTCCGTGCGCTCGAGCTCATCACGAAGCAGGAACGTAATCCCGCCTTTAAGGCTATCTTGGCAAGCGTAGCGGAGAGCGTCTCCCAGGGTAATAACCTTTCGGAGGCCCTGCAGGCCCATCCCAAGGTCTTCGATAAGCTCTTCATCAACATGATCCGCGCGGGCGAAGCTGGCGGTGTGCTCGACAAGGTGCTCGATCGTCTCGCGAAGTTCCGTGAGAAGGCCGAACGCATCCAGAAGAAGGTGAAGTCTGCGATGGTCTACCCAGGCGTCGTTATGTCGGTCGCCATCATCATCGTCTACATCCTGATGGTGAAGGTCGTGCCGTCCTTCCAGAAGCTACTTGACGGCCAGAAGACCCAGATGCCGCCGCTGACGCAGTTCGTCGTCGGCATCTCGAAGCTGCTGACGGAGTTCTGGTGGGCCACCCCGGTCGTCATCTTCGGCATCTACTTCGGCCTGAAGAGCTGGCTGGCGACCGAGAAGGGTAAGGAGCTCTTCGATCGCATCATCTTCCGCCTGCCGAAGATCGGTGGCTTCATCCAGATCGTCTCGGTCTCCCGCTTCGCCCGTACCTTCGGTACGCTGATGGCGTCGGGCGTACCGATCCTGCAATCCATCACGATTACGCGCGACACGCTCGACAACGTCGTCATCGCAAAGTCCCTGGAGCGCGTCCATGACCGCGTCCGCGACGGTGAACCGCTTTCCGTGCCGCTCGAACAGTCCGGCGTCTTCCCGCAGATGGTCACCTCGATGATCCAGGTCGGCGAAGAGACCGGCCAGCTGCCCGAGATGCTCAACCGCGTCGCCGACATCTATGACGAGGAGGTCGACAACGCCGTCACCGCGCTGACCTCGATCATCGAGCCGGTGCTCATCGTGTTCCTCGCCGTGGTTGTCGGTACGATCGTCCTCGCAATGTTCCTGCCGCTCATCGCGCTCATCACCAAGATGACCGGCGGCGGCTGAGCCGATCGGCCTAGACATGACGAAGCCCGGTCTGCAAGGAGCCGGGCTTTTTCGTGTCCAGGGTAGGGGAGTGACCCCCTAAAAAGGAGGCGGCTTGCATACCCCTATGCAAGCCGCCTGTTTTTTACTGCTTTATCTTACTTACCCCATTGTCCCGTAGGACAAATTTAATACCTGATACCGTGCAATTAATTCGGGCCGGTTCAAGCCTATTTACGAATCTTTCTGGTCACTTCTTTAAATGACTGCCCTTCAAGGGCTTAAAATTGGGTGCAGGGGTAGGATTTGAACCTACGACCTTCAGGTTATGAGCCTGACGAGCTAACCGGGCTGCTCCACCCTGCAATAAGTGGGAGGCGAAGGAGAAAGCGGCTGGGGCCGACTCGCAAGCCATTTCTTATGCGAGTTCCATCGCCCCTTTCGGGGCAAAAAGGGTTGAAGCATGTGGAGCAGGGGGGAAGATTGGACACCCCCTTTAAGCGATGAGCGAAGATACCCCCACGCCCCCTCCTAGCAACGTCCCTCCCGCTGGCCTCAACAAGGTCGATGCGGATTCCCTCGGATCGAAGCGCATGAAGCGCTCGTTCTGGCAACGCATCGGCGCCAGCGGCCTCTCGGTCTCGCTGGCAATCCACGTGCTGCTGGTCTTTGTCGCCGCGGCCTTCGTCGTCTCGACGGTCACCGACAACGCCAAGAAGGACCCGAACACTTTCGCCACGGGCGCGGGCGGCGGTTCGGGTGGCGAACGCGTCAAGAGCACCGAGCGCAAGGTGCAGCCCAAGAACGTCAAGTCGCTCGCCAAGACGACGACCCGTATTACTTCTAAGAGCGCGTCGGCCTCGATCGCGCTCCCCGACATGCCGAGCTCGGCGTCAGCTTCCTCGATGATTTCCGGTGCCATGGCCGGTGGTGCTTCCAAGGGTTTCGGTGGTGGTTCTGGCGGCGGTATCGGCAGCGGCAAAGGCATGGGCTCTGGCGGCGGCAAAAACTTCGTCGCGAAGCCGGTCATGGGCGCGAACATCTTCTCCCAGCGCCTGGCGGTTTATTTTGATAATTCGCCCACGATGATTCCTTTTCTTGATCGCGTGGAGCTTGAAGTCAGAAAACAGTTTCCCGATGCCGACGTCTTTAAATACGACAATGTACAAATTGACGTCCAAGATGGTGAAATCATCGGTGGCGAGAAATTCAAGGGGACAGCCTACTTGAATCGTACCGTCCGCTCTGGTACAAAGAAGAACGCTAAGGGGGAAATCGTAGCTTCGGAGACCAATCCCTCTAAGCTTACAGCGGCGGGTCGCGCGATTTTCAAGAAACATGACGAAGCCTTCAAAAAAGGTTCCCTCGGGGCCTTTTTAGATATTCTTAAAGATGATCGCACTTACGATGCACTGATTGTCTTTTCCGACTTTAGTGATGGAGAGAATGGTATAAGTCAGTCTCGTACAAAGGCCATCGGGGGTGAGCCGGCTTATAAGCCAGACAAGGGTATGAAAGCATCGCCGCCCATTCTCTTTTCCGAGCGTGGTAACCAAGGTGGAGCTTTCTCTCGTTCTGTGACCCTTATCGCGAGTGCCGGAGCGTCTGGTCAGCCTGTCGTTCAGTGCAAGGATACCACTGGTCTTATTGTCGGCATGACGGCCATTGGTGCTGGTATCCCGAAAAATGTAAAAGTTGTGGAAATTAAGCAGAACGTCAGCTTCACTCTCAGCGCCCCCCTTACAGCCGCTGCTTCCGGTCGGGTCGTCTGTAGTAGTGGTGGTGATCGGCGGTTACCTGAAGAAAAAAAATGGGAAGATGAGTGGGTGAATGCCTTCGCTGGGGCGCGTGATAATAAGGGTCCGCGTCTTTATGTTATAAGCACGGCACGTACTTACGCCAATAAACCAGGAACAGTCCTTCAACGCTGTGTCTCTGCTTCAGGAGGTGCAGCGGTCGTCGTTAAGTTCGGTGATGGGAAAAAGGGTGAACCCTTTATCCATAACATGACGCCTAACTTTGCTGGCTCTGTGCGAGGAAATGGAACAGTTGTAGATTTTGACGATATTTATTCCGGGATGCCTATCGAAGGGAAGGGGGTGCCCAAAGGAGCATATATACTCGAGAACCCACTTTATAAAGACGTTAAGGACGAAAAAGGTGTAAGTAACAGAATCCAAGTTCGCCCGATGAAGATTTCTGTGCCTCTTACGGAAGACTCTCAAGATATTACGTTTGCCTTCATTCCACTCATTCAGGCCGTGGGTACGGTCGCCAAGGCCTCGAAGACTATAGTAGACGTTTCTGGTACTGTCGAGCTACTGCCTGGCATGATCATTCAGGACGCACGATTCCCTGTTGCCACAACTGTCACCTCGGTGACGCCGATTAAAGCCTCTCCTGGTTTCTTCACGGTCGAGATGTCCGCTCCGGCCAACGCCGCCGCGGACAACGCTATCTTGCGCTTCCGCGCGGCTCCTTCGACCACGGGTAATGCGCGCGGCGCCGCGCCAGTTCGCTAAGAACTGCTGCATCGGTCTGAAAGGCGAAGCCGTGCGGCTTCGCCTTTTTGTTGGCTGACCCCTAGGGTCAATGTCTGGTCCGCAGGCAGGGATTCACCGTGCCGTCCTTCGCTTGAGCCGTCGCCTGTGATTGTAGACTGCTGGAATGACCTTTTCGGAATCGGTGATCGCACGTCGACCTCAGGCACGTTCGCTGCGTAGCCTGCTCCTCTCGCTCGGTATGCATGGATTGCTCGTCGTCGCGGCCTGCTGGATCGTCTTCCGGCAGCCGGTCTCGCCACACAGGCAGGAGTTTACCTCGCATTCCGTAGCGGGTGGCAAGTCGGGCGGGCCGGCGGTCTCTCGTCCGGTTCAGCGCAAGCCGAAGGTGCCGACGCCACAGAAACGTCTGACGTCGAAGTCGGCCAGCGCGACGTTGGCGCTGCCGCCGATGAAGGCGATGACGCTGGACATGAGTCTATCAGGCCTTTCCGGCGGGATGGGGAAGGGCGGCTTCGGCCGCGGCCACGGCTCTTTCGGCGGCAACGGTCTCGGTGCTGGCCTGGGCAATCGGGCTGGCTTCGTCGGCCGACCGGTGATGGGCGCGTTCATCCGCGCGAAACGGGTCGCGGTCTATCTGGATTGCTCTGGCTCGATGCGTTCCTATCTGCCGCGGGTCGAGGCGGAGATCCGTAAGGAGTTTCCGGACGCTGACGTGTTCCGCTTCGACGGGGCTCGGGTCGTCGGCTTGGACAACGTGGTCGTTTACGGCCGACGTTTTCAAGGCAACCCCCCGCGATTGCGCGAGGGGCCCACGCAGACCGTCGTCGAGACGCTGACGCCGAACGGCCGCGCGGTGCAGGCGAAGGTCCGGGCGGCTTGCGAGAAGGGTTCGTTGGGCGCATGGATGGATCGCCTGCTGGCGGAGCCTTACGACGCCTTGGTGGTCTTCTCCGATTTCCAGGACGGCGTGCGTCTGTATGAGGCGAAGAAAGGCGAACCGAAGCTGGTTTATTCGGACAGCTCCTATCACAAGGTCGGTGGCGTACAGAAAGGGGAAGTCCGCTGGCAGCGGGAATGGCTGGAGGTTTTTGCCAAGGCGCCGCACGGGGGAGGGCCAAGGCTTTATCTGTTCACGGTCCAGCAGGAGCCGCAGGCTTTCCTGAAAGCCTGCGTGGCGGCCTCGGGTGGGGCCGCCACTTCGGTCTCTTGGCTGCGTAAGAGCGGGCGTTAGTCGCCTTGACGGTTGCACCCTTCGGCGAGACGGCTTGGATAGGCGCATGGCCCCCTTCACGGCGGATTACCGCGCCAACTTCTCCGATACCGACGCCGCGGGTATCGTGCATTTTTCCACGGTCTTCTTCTGGGTCGAAGCGACCGAAGAGGCGCTCTTCCGTGAGCTGAAATTGCCGTTCCTCCGAACCGAAGGCACGAAGCTGACCGGTTTTCCTCGGGTGCGGGTCGAGTGCGACTTCCTTTCGCCGATCTATCGCGAAGACGTCGTGACCGTTGCGCTTTCGCCGATCGAAATCGGCGACAAGAAGCTCGTCTGGGGCTTCGAAGCCAAGGTCGGCGATAAGGCCGTCGCCAAAGGCGCCTTGACCACCGTCTACGCTTGGCGCGAAGGGCAGGGGCCGATGTCGGCTGCCCTCGTGCCGCTCGATATCAAGACGGCGCTGCAAAAACATTTCGGTGTGTGATGGCCGACGCGTCGAACCAGTCGGGAGGCGTTTCCCGGATCGGCTTGGCCGTCTTGGCTCTCGCCACCTTGCTCTGGTCTGCGATGAGTTTCGTGCCTCCGGGGCCTTTGCATGCGGACGAGGCTGTGCAATGGTCACTCGCCAAGGAGCTCGCTGAGGGCACGCCTTATAGTTCGAATCAGGATAAGTTCCACGGGCCGACGCTGGCCACCGTCCTGCTCATCTCGGCCAAGCTGACGGGCACCGCGCCGATGGATATGAACGAACATTATCTCCGCAGCGTCGTCTCGATCTTTCTCGGGCTCATGGCGGCCGCGGCCCTCATCCTGCCGGGTATCGGTCGGTCAGCCCGTTATGCTACCGCCGCTTTCTTGGTGCTCACGGGAGGCTGCACGCCGTTTGGCTATTACTACGTTCAGGAGATGCTTCTGGTCGCAGGCCTCGTCTGGGGTGTCGCCCTGTGGATGCGCGCCGAAGGGTCGCCGCCTGATTCCCGATGGTGGTTGCTCTCCGGTACGGCTTTTGGTTTCGCCCTCGCCTGCAAGGTCGCCGCCGCGGCTTACTTATTTTTGTTCATCGTGGCCTTGCTGCTGCTACGTCGGTTCGTCCCTGACCGCCGCTGGCTTCGTTTCGGTTTTGGCTTGGTCGCTTCGTGGGCATGTTTCCAATCCGTCGGCTTCACGGATCTCGATGGCCTGCGGACCTGGTGGGTCCAGTTGGCCAGAGCCCTCGGCGTCGCCAGCGGCCATTCTGAAGATACCTTGCTCGCCGCCAGTCTCGCGCCGTGGGGCTGGGCCGCGGCTTGGTTGGCGGCCTTCGCGTTCGCCCGCTCCGGGCTTTCCCGCGTCGCCTGGCGTAACCCGCATGAGGCCGACCTGCCGTGCCTGGTGGCCGTCCTCGTTTTCCTGTTTCACCTCGCCTTGCCCTACAAGACGCCGTGGCTCCTACTGCTGACCTTCTCGCTACCCCTGACGCTCGCGTTACCGTATCTTCTGGTCGGACGAACCGTCCGAGCGGTGGTGCTCGCCCCCGCCTTAGTGACGGTCGCCCTGATGGCCCAGTCGTCGCTATCTTCGCATTCCCGGACGAGGGCCGAAGTCCCTGACTTCCAGCCCAAGGTCGCGAATATGGCCAAGGCTTACGGCGACAAGTTCTACATCGCTGTCGAAGGCGGGCATTATTGGCCGCTTCCGTATTATCTCCGGGCTTACCGGGTCGGCTATGGTGATTTCCCACAGGCCGCCAAGGCGCCCCTTCGCCTGATTCCGGCGACCGATACCAGCGAGCCGGCCGTGCCAGGGTATGCTGTTTCCACGCTGACCCTTCGCGAGGGCGGCGACCGGTATTGGGTGCTGGTTGCCAAAGACTATGAAAGCGTTTTTATCAATAAATAAGCCATGGAAGACACCCCTATCATCCACAACTTCTCGCACGAGGCCTTTGGCTCCCGTTTCTGGGTCCGGATCGCCGCGGAAGACGGCGTCTACGCGCGCAACGCTGCCGAGGCCCTTTTCCAGCTCCTCGACGACCTGGATTTCCAGACCGACCTCCGTCACGACAGCGGTCCGGTCGCATCGATCAATCTGATGCCAGAAGGGGCGATGATCGCCGCTTCCGAGCACGTCCAGGCCCTGTGGAATTTCTCGAAGGAAGTCAGCGCCGATACCGGGCGTGCCTTCGACGTCGGCGCGGGAGCGCTCTTCCAGTATTGGAAGAAGCGTGGGGACCTGCCGTTCAACCCCGACGATGCCGCGTGGACGCAGGTCGTCTCAGCTTACCGTGAAGGGGAATTCCGTCTCGAGGGTTGTGAGCTCCACTGCGCGAAATTTGGTTCCTCCGTCGATTTTGGCGCGATCGTCCGCGGCTACGCCCTCGACCGCATGGCCGACATGCTCGAAAGCAGTTGGGGTATCCACCGTGCCCTGTTGATGGCCTCCGGCAGCGTGACCCTCGCCCTCGACCCTCCCGGCGAATCTGTGGGCTGGCGCATCGGTGTCGGCGAACGTTCCGAGATCAAGCTCTGCCGTTTCGCCATGGCCAGCAAGACGGCTGACCCGGCCCGTAATAATCTCGTCGACCCGCGCACCGGCCAGCTGGTCTCGCTCGCCGGCCCGGTAAGAGCAATCGCGACTTCCGCTCTCGAGGCCGAGGGGCTGGCCATGGCCGCCGCGGTTCTTTCCGTCTCCGAGGCGGAAGAGTTCGTCAACCGAGGCTGTAGCCGCGGTCTTTGGCTGCCGGACGATACGAAGCTCGGCTCCGTGACCTATTTCGAAGTGACCGATCGCCCCGCGCCCGAAGCGGCTACTTGAGCTTGGCTTCGACGTCGCGCAGCAGGGCCTCGCGGTCGTCAGAGAAAAGGTAGACGTCTGCGCCGAGTCGGCGGAGGGCGGTCTGGAGTACTTCTTTCGAAGGACGACGGTTCTGCATCAGGCGTCGCAGGTAGGTCTCAAGGTCGGCGGCGATCCGTGGATTGGCCAGCTTCAGCTGCACGATCTGCTGCAGCACGGCCTGGTTGGATTCGTTCTGGAGATGGGCTTGGATTAGCACGTCGTTGGCCTCGTCGAAGCGCTGCGCGATGATGAGCTTCCGGCTGGCGGAGATCAGCACCTGCGTCGGGACGCCCCGGTTCTGCATCAGTTTCTGGAGGTTGATCGAGCCGATCTCGGTCTGGCCGTCGGCGAAGTAGGCGATGGTGCGGAGGGCCTCGAACGCGATGCGCGTCTCGGCTACCCATTGGTCGTGCTCCGCCTGTTTGTATAGGTCGTCGACCAGCAGGATCGTCTCGCGGGCGCGGCCGGCGTTGAGCAGGCATTCGACGTGCACGAGGTCGAAACGGACGCGGTTGGTGAAGCGGCGCTCCTTGGCATGCTTGGCCATGCGCGCGGTCAGCGCGACGTCGGCGGTGTCGTTGCCGAAGCGAGCCAGGTCGAGCATCGGCTGTTCCTGGCCGCCAAACCGGATGATGGCCTTATCCGTGATGGTTGCGCGGGCGGCGCGATTCTCGTCACCCGGGAGAAGGTAGAGCGACTGGATCAGCGGGCCGGGCGCGTCGGGGTTGCGGATCGCCAGCAGGTCCAGGCAGTCTTTCGCGCGTGAAAGATTGCCGATTTCCTTCATCCAGCGGGCTTTCATCTCCAGCAGGCGGATGCCGGCCGGATAGACGATCAGCGCGGCGTCAAGCTCGGCGATGGCGCCCGCATGATCGCCGCTTTCCCAGAGGATCTGGCAGTTCAGCAGGTAACCGTCGGCGGTCCGGTCAAGCTTGTGTTCCTTGATCAGTCGGGATGCCTCCGAGAAGTTTCCGCGGAGGAAGTGCGCCTGCGCGGAGGCGAATTGGAGGTCGGCCTGGATTTCGGGCGAGATTCCCGGGTCGGCGAGGAATTTCGTCGCGGTGGCGATCAGCCGCGCGTCCTGGTCGAGCATGAAGCAGCGGGTGATGTAGTGGCGGAAATAGACGGGTTCCTTTTTCGCGAAGGCCAGCGACTCCTCGAGGAGCTGGTAGCCATCGAGCGGGCGCTGGAAGGCGAAGAAAAGGTCGGCGCACAGGCGTTGGGCCTCGAGGTTGCCCGGCGTGAGCTGGGCCCCGGTCCCGATATACTTGGCGAACTCGGCGTAATCCTGGCGGACCAGCGCGGCTTTGGCGACGCTCACGTAGTACTCGCCTTTACGATAGAGGTGAGCGGCTCGTCCGTAAGAGTCCTTGACCGAGAGCAGTTTGTCACGTTCCCGCAAACGGATCTGTTCCTTGCCGAGGAAGAAATTGGTGGCGGAGTTGGTCAGGCTATCCGGAAGGTAGAGATACATGTCGGCCCGGCGGGTGGTCGGGATGCCATTCATGTACCTTTCTTTGAAGTAATTGGCCTCCGACATGCCTATCCAAGCGATCAGCAGGAAGACGGGCGATAGCAGGGCGATCCGCTGCCAGGCGGGGCGATACCTCCGTTCTTTGTAGCCGATCGCCTCGACGATCACCATCCCCAGCAGGATACGGTAAGTCGAGCGTGAGCTCTGCCCTTGGCCGTAGACGTAGTGGGGATCGGCTGACATGCCAGTCACGATGTTCCCGCTCCCCGTGGCCTGGGCAAGAGCGGATTGCCCGTCAAAGGCTCGCGGCGGCCTCTTGGGCGGTCTTGACCGGAGCAAGGCAGGTCTGGCCTACGCACACGGCGAAACCCGCCTCGGCGGGCACCTCGATGAGGAAGGCCGGCCGGTAGGGTCGGGCGTGCGGAGGCGTGCGATCGTCGCCGTTGAGGGCGTTTCGTAGATCATCCCATCGGCCGGAAGATTTCACGGTCGCATGGCCGATGGCGAAGCGGGCGATGCCGTCCAAGGCGTGGGCGACGCCGTTGGGCACGTTCTTGCACAGGCCGCCGTAGGCGGTGGAGAGTTCGTTGAACTCGCGGGCCCAGCGGGAGTCTGTCGAAAGCACCTGGATCTGGCCGAAGCCGTGGAGGAGGGAGGAGTTGCCCGCGGGCACCGCGTTGTCGAACCAGTCCTTCTGGCGGACGGAAAGATCTTCGCGATCGGCTGGCACCACGAAGGAGCCGACGGAATGCGGATCACCGAAACGTTCCTGAACGGTGAGCAGCAGGCGCTCGGCGCGGGCGGCGTAAGAATGGGTCTGCTTAGGTCGGGCCCAGCTGGCGAATGCGGCGAGGGCTAACTCGGCTTCGGCGAGCCAGGCGTAGTCGCACAGGTTGCCCGGGAGGGTCTTCTTGTCGCCGTGGGCGACGGAGAGGAGTCGGGTGCCGTCTTCGCCGGCGAACTGTCGCCAGAGGTTTGCTTCGATCTCGATCGCGAGCTCGACCCATTCCTTACGGCCCAAGATCCATCCGGCTTTGGCGAGATTACCGACGAGGAGGGCGTTCCAGCTGAGGAGATTCTTGTCGTCGCGGGCGGGCTGGGGTCGCTGGTCGCGTAAGGCGAGGAGTTTGGCTCGCGCGGGAGCGAAGCGCGTCCGCGCCGCATGGTCACCCTTGAGCTTAGGGATATTCTTCCCTTCGAAGTTGCCCTTATCGGAGAGCCCATAGGCTTGCGCGAAGGCGAAGGCCTCGTCGCCGAGCGCGCTCGCCACTTCGGGCGCCGTCCAGACATACGTGGTGCCTTCGTGGTGGTCGGTATCGGCGTCCAGCGAAGCCGCGAACAGGCCGTTGGCGGTACGCATCTCGCGGAGCAGCCAGCCGACCGTCTCGACGCAGACGTCGACGTAGAGCGGGTCGCGGTAGCGTGCCCAGGCTTCGGCGTAGGTGCCGAGCAGCTGGGCGTTGTCGTACAGCATCTTCTCGAAGTGCGGCACGGTCCAGTCGCGGTCGACGCAGTAGCGATGGAAGCCGCCGCCGACCTGGTCTAACAGTCCGCCGCGGGCCATCGATCCTAAGGTGATCGTCAGGACGGCGTCGATGCGCGAGGCGAGGGCGCGGTCGGCTTCGATCGCCGCGGCGCCACGCATGCCGAGCAGGAAATTGAGCGTATGCGGAGTCGGGAACTTCGGCGCGGCGCCGAAGCCGCCGAAGGTATCATCATGTTGCTCGCAAATGCGGCGCGCGGCGGCGAGGAGGTCCTCGGGCGAGGGCGCGCTGCCGTCGGCGTCGGGCGCCCGCGTGAGGTGCGTGAGGTTCTGCGCGATGGCGTCGGCGTTGGCGGCGAGCTCGGACTTGTTGCGATGATAGAAATCCGAGACCCGCATGAGCAGCTGCGGCCAAGGGACCTGACCATGCCCGCGGTCCTCGGGCGGGAAGTAGGTGCCGCCGAAGAAGGGTCGGCCATCCGGCAGGCAGAAGCAGTTGAGCGGCCAACCGCCGTGTCCCTGGATCATCTGCACGGCGTCCATCATCAGCTTGTCGACTTCGGGGCGTTCCTCGCGGTCGACCTTGATGCAGACGAAATGCTGGTTCATCAGGTCGGCGACCCAAGGCTGCTCGAAGGATTCGCGGGCCATGACGTGGCACCAGTGGCAGGAGGAGTAGCCGACCGACACCAACACGGGCTTGTCCTTCGCCTTGGCCTCCGCGAAGGCCTCGGGACACCACGGCCACCAATGCACGGGGTTGGCCTCGTGTTGGCGGAGGTAGAGCGAGCTTTCGTGGGCCAGGCGGTTCGACACGTCTGGAAGGTTGGCATCCTTCGGCAGGGTGCAACAAAGACCGTTTCCGAGCCGTTCGACTTGCAGGGGAGGGGGCGAAGGGCAAAGGTTTGCGGGTGCCTTCCGTCCGCCCCAGCCGCGTGATCGGCCGTCCTTCCGGACGGTCTGCGGCCAAGCCTGCCTGACCATGTCGACGATCCGTATCCTGGAGCCGACGGTGGCCAACCAGATCGCCGCCGGTGAAGTGGTGGAACGTCCGGCCGCGGTGATCAAGGAGCTGTTGGAGAACTCCCTCGACGCCGAAGCACGCCGGGTGACGGTCGATTTCTCCCGCGGCGGCAAAGCCCGGATGATCGTCGAGGACGACGGCATGGGCATGACGGGCGACGAGGCCTTGCTCAGTCTCGAACGCCATGCGACCAGCAAGATCCAGCTGGCCTCCGACCTGGACCGTATCGCGACCTTCGGTTTCCGTGGCGAAGCGCTGCCGTCTATCGCCAGCGTGGCCCGTTTCACGATGCAGACCCGTCCGGCCTCCGCGCCCTCGGGTACGGAGATCGCTATCAACGGTGGCAAGCTCGTCCATCGCCGCGACCATGGCATGGCGCCGGGCACGCGCATCGAGGTCGCCAACCTTTTCCACCCGGTACCGGCTCGCCTGAAATTCCTGAAGTCCGACGAGACCGAGGCCGCCCACATCGTCCGCCTGGTCCGTCTTTACGCCGTCGCCCACCCTGAAGTCGGCTTCCTGCTGCGGGAAGACGGGCGTGAAATCTTCCGTTCGCCGGGCAATGCTCCGCTCCTGGATCGTGTCCGTGAGATCTGGGGCCGACAGGTGGCCGAGGAGGTCACGATCATGCCCGCCTTCGAGCGACCAGGCATGCGCCTCAGCGGCCTGCTGGGTAAGCCGGGCGTGAGCCGCGGGACGCGTCAGGATCTCGTCACGGTCGTCAATGGACGTCCGGTCGACAGCCGTACGATGGCTTTCGCGCTGACGGAAAGCTATCACACCCTGATCCCGAAAGGGCGTTATCCGTTGGCGTTCGTCTTCCTGGAGATGGATCCCGCGTGGGTCGACGTGAACGTCCATCCGGCCAAGCGCGAGGTCCGTTTCCGCGACGAAGCTAAGGTCCGCAATTTCCTGATCGAGTCCGTCCTGGCGGTCCTGCGCGCCCGGGCCGACGACGGCCTGCCGGCCGGGACGATTCCTTCGATCGCTCCCGCGACGCCGCTGGTGTCCGGCGTGCCGACGATGGTCAGCGCGCCAATGGCGCAGGGCGAAGCGCCCGCTGCCTATGTGCCGCCTTCAGCCGCGCCTGCTGCCGCGAGCCATGCGCCGGCGGTCAGGCTCGGTTGGCGTCTGCTTTCCCGTCTGCGTGAGGAGCGGGCGGTCTTCGAGACCCCGACAGGCCTAGCCATCCTCGATATCGGCGCGGCGCACCAGCGCGTGCTCTACGAATCCATCCTCGCGCAGTTCACGGCGCAGAGGCCGATCAGCCAGCCGATGCTCGTGCCGCTGAGCATCGAGCTCGATCCTTTGCCCGCCGCGGTGTTGAAGGAACGCATGCCGCTGCTGGTTTCCGCCGGCTTCGATTTCGAGGAATACGGCCGCAACTTCTGGCGCATCCAGGCGCTCCCCGCGTGGCTCGAGCCAGAGGACGCCTTGGCTTTCGTGCGTGACCTGCTGACCGAGATGGCCCGCCGTGAAGGCGACTTCGGCCGCCCCTCGCTGGCCTATGACGCCCTCGCCAAGATCGCGGTCATCAAGGCCCGGAGAAAGGGCGACAGCCTGTCCGATGCCGAGCTGATGGAACTCGTGCAGGCATTGTTCCGTACCGTGCAGCCTGGCACCTGCCCGCGTGGTCGCCGGACGTATGTCGAGTGGACGGACGCCGACCTGACGCGCCGGTTCGGCTGATCAGCGCCGGCCCTTGTGGCGCTTCGGCGAAGCCGGCTTGCCGGTTCTGAGGGCCTCGATCTGGTCACGCAGGTTCGCCGCGCGTTCGAATTGCAATTCGTCCGCCGCCGCGAGCATCTCGGTCTCCATGTCGGCCAGGACGCGCGCGATATCGCGGTCGTCGGTACCTTCGGCCACCGCGAGGGTTTCGTCGGCTTCGAGGTCCACGAGGCTTTCCTCGATCTTGCGACTCGTGCTCTTCGGCGTGATGCCGTGCTTCGTGTTATGGGCTTCCTGGCGCTTGCGGCGTTCGCCGCAGATCGTGAGCGCGCGGGTGAGGGATTTCGTCATCACGTCGGCATAAAGCAGTACTTTACCCTCCAGGTGACGGGCGGCGCGACCGGAGGTCTGGATGAGGCTCGTCTCGCTGCGCAGGAAGCCTTCCTTGTCGGCGTCGAGGATGCCCACGAGCGCCACTTCCGGAAGGTCGAGGCCTTCGCGGAGGAGATTGACGCCTACGAGGACGTCGAAGGAGCCGGCACGCAGGCGACGGAGGATCTCGACGCGTTCGATCGCATCGATGTCGGAGTGCAGGTATTCGACCTTCAGGCCGCTGTCCCGCATGAAGTTCGCGAGGTCTTCCGACATCCGCTTCGTGAGGGTCGTGACGAGCGTACGGAAGCCGCGGGCGGCGACGGCCTTGGCCTCGCCGATGATGTCTTCGACTTGCCCGGCGATCGGGCGGACTTCCATGACGGGGTCGAGCAGGCCCGTCGGGCGGATCACCTGTTCGGCGATGACGGCCGACACCTTGTATTCGTGGGGCGCCGGCGTAGCGGAGACGTAGACAGCTTGCTCGACGAGCGTGTCGAACTCTTCGGGGCGTAGCGGGCGGTTCTCCAGCGCGGAGGGCAGGCGGAAGCCGAACTCGACGAGGCGTTCCTTGCGGGCGCGGTCGCCGTGGTACATTCCGCCGATCTGCGAGACCGAGACGTGGCTTTCGTCGATGAAGACCAGCTTGTCCTTCGGGAAGAAGTCCAGGAGGCAGTGCGGGCGCTCGCCGGGGCGACGGCCGGACATGTGCATCGAGTAGTTCTCGATGCCCGGGCAGAAGCCCGTCTCGCGGAGCATCTCGAGGTCATGTTCGACGCGCATGCGGATGCGCTGGGCCTCCACGAGGCGGTTCGTCTTCTCGAAATGGTCGACCCGTTCCTCGAGCTCAGCCCGGATGGCCGCGGCGGCGGCTTTCACGCGGCCTGGGGCCATCACGTATTGGTTGGCCGGATAGAGGTCGAACTTCTGGAGCTGCTTGCCCGGTTTCACGCTGACCGGGTCGAGTTCGCGGATGGCCTCAAGCGTGTCGCCCCAGAATTCCAGACGGACGGCGGACTCCATGTAGGCCGGCCAGACATCGATCGTCTCGCCGCGGGCGCGGAAGTTGCAGCGTTCGAGGATGGCGTCGTTGCGGACGTACTGGTTGGCGACGAGTTTCGCGAGGAGTTCATCGCGGCGCATCGTCATGCCGGTCTTGAGCGCGATCATCGCGGCCAGGAAGTCCTCCGGCGAGCCGAGGCCGTAGATGCAGGACACCGAGGCGATCACGACCACGTCGCGGCGGGAGAGCAGGGCGCTGCTGGCGCTGATGCGTAGGCGCTCGATATCCTCGTTAATGGCCGAATCCTTCTCGATGAAGGTGTCCGTCGACGGCACGTAAGCTTCGGGCTGATAGTAGTCGTAGTAGCTGACGAAGTATTCGACGGCGTTCTCGGGGAAGAAATTTTTGAACTCCGAGTAGAGCTGGGCGGCCAGCGTCTTGTTGTGCGAGATGATGAGCGCCGGGCGTTGCTGCTGGGCGATCAGGTTCGCCATCGTGAACGTCTTGCCCGAGCCCGTCACGCCGAGGAGCGTCTGGCGGCCGTTGCCGGCACGAAGGGAGGCGTCGAGCGCGGCGATCGCGGTCGGCTGGTCGCCCATCGGGCGGTAGTCAGATTTGAGACGGAATTCCATCTCAGCCCAGGCGCCCGCGGGCGAGCCACTGCGGGTCGACTTCAGAGAGGTCCTTCACGATGCGATGGGCGCCGACGGGCTGCAGCTGCTCGCGGGTATTGGTCGTCGCGAGGGCGATCGTGATGAAGCCGCCGGAGAGGCCGGCCTGCAGGCCTGAGAAGGAATCCTCGAAGACGAAGGACGTCGCCGGGTCGCCGCCGCCGAGGGCGCAGGCCTTCAGGAAGACTTCCGGGTCAGGCTTGCCCTTCGTGACATCCTCGCTGGCGACCGCGCCGGCGAAGAAGTGGCCGATGCCGAAGAGTTCGAACGACAGGGCGAGGTTCTCCTTATGCGTCGAGGTGCCGATGACGCAAGGGATGCCGAGATCCTTGAGCGCGCCGCAGAGTTCGCGGACGCCGGGGAGCAGGCGGACGTGGCCGGTTCGGGCGATGTCGCGGTAGAGGGCCTCCTTGCGATTAGACAGGCGCTTCACTTCGGCCGGATCGCGCGACCAATTTAGGATGTCGGGGATGATCAGCTCGTTACGTTTACCGAAGCCGCGCTTGAAGTGGTCGGCCGGCAGGGGAAGCTGCTCCTCCTTGGCCAAGGCTTCCCAGGAGCGTTCATGGGCGACGGAGGAGTCGATGACGACTCCGTCCCAATCAAAGACGGCGACGGTGCGGGGCATGGCTCAGTGCTTGTCCCAGGGCAGCGTGACCTTGATTGGTTGGTGCTCCCAGACGTTGAAGGGTTCGAAAATCTGGCCGGGTGCGAGGATGCCGTTCGGGTCGAGCGCCTTCTTGATCGCGAGCATCGCGCCGATCTCCGCCGGAGTATGCTGCAGCGTGAGGAACGGGGACTTCGCGAGGCCGATGCCGTGCTCCCCGGTGATCGCGCCGCCGAGTTCGACGACCTTCTCCATGACCTCGCGGATGGCCTGCTCGGCCTTGCGGCAGTGCTCTGGATTAAAACGGTCGTACATGATGTGCACGTGGAAGTTGCCGTCGGCGGCATGGCCGAAGGTAGGCGTCGCCAGGCCGAAGCGGTCGCGGACCTCGCGGGTGAACCGGAGGAGGGCGATGTAACTGCGGATCGGCACTACCACGTCTTCGTTGAGCTTTGCGTCGCCGAGGGCGAACATTGCCTGAGAGCAGGTGCGGCGGAGTTCCCAGAGGGCTTCAGCCTCGGCCGGATCCTCCGGCGCGCGGAAAGCGACTGCATGGCGTTTGGCCCAGGCGACGACCTTGACTGCATCGTCGGCGAGGACGGCAGGGTGGCCGTCAATCTCGACCAGCAAGGCGGCATGCGTGTCAGCCGAGCCGGCCAGTTCGGCCTCGGTGAAGACACGCTTGCCGCGGCGTTTCTCGGTGGCGGCGACCGTCTGGACGTCGAGGAACTCGAGCACCGAAGGATTCACGCGCTGCGAGATCAGGTCGATGGCCGCTTCAAGCGCGGCCTCATCGGTACGGAAGGCCAACAGAAAGGTACGACGGGCGGCGGGTAGGATGGAGAGTTTGAGCGTGGCCTTCGTAATCACGCCGAGCGTGCCTTCGGAGCCGATCCAGAGGTCGCGCAGATTGAGGCCGCTGACGAACTTGCGCAGCGGGGCGGCCCAGCGGACCTTCTCTCCGGTGGGGAGGAAGCCCTCGAGCGCGTAGACGTGGTCGCGGACCACGCCGTACTTCGCGGCGCGCAGGCCGCCGGCGTTGGTGGCGATATTGCCGCCGATGCTGCAATGTTTCACCGACGACGGGTCAGGAGGGAAGAAAAGCCCGTGCGGAGCAGCGAGGTCGTTGATGTGTGCCGTGATCGCGCCGGGCTGTACCGTCGCCATCGCCGACACTGGATCGATCTCGATCTTGTCCCAATGGTCCAGGTGGATGACCCAGCCGCCCTTGATTGGGGCGCAGGCGCCGGTCGTGCCGGTGCCGCGGCCGCGGACCGTGACCGGCACGCGGTGTTCGTTGGCGAGCTTCAGCGTGACGCCGATGTCTTCTTCCGTAGCCGGGCGGACGACCGCCTCAGGCATGAACGACAGACGCATATTGTCGAAAGACGCAGCGAAGCACGCGGCTTCGTCGGTCAGGACGACCTGCGGACCCAGCTTCGCCAGGAGGGCCTGGGTGGCGGCGGGATGCGTCTGCGCGGGAGGGCTCACGCCTCCCATCAAGCAGGCTTAGCCCAGTTCGGCAAGCCACGCCGTCGCCTCGGCGTCGGAAGGCATGCGCCAATCGCCGCGGGGGGACAGGGCCAGCGAGCCTACTTTCGGGCCATCCGGCATGGCCGAACGCTTGAACTGCTGGCTGAAGAAGCGGTTCAGGAACGAGCGCAGCCAGTGGCGGATCTCCGCCTGGTCATATTTGCCGGCGAACGCGTGCTCGGCAATCCACAGGACCTTCGAGGGACGGAAGCCGTTGCGGATGACGTGATAGAGGAAGAAGTCGTGGAGTTCGTACGGGCCGACCAGCATCTCCGTCTGCTGGGCGATCTCGCCGTCGTCGCCGGGGGGCAGTAGTTCGGGGCTGACCGGGGTGGCCACGATGTCCTCGAGGATGGCGCGTTCCGTGCCGACGTGGCGGGCGTGCGCAGCCCAGCCGACGAGGTGCTTCACCAAGGTCTTCGGCACGCCGATGTTCACGTGGTACATCGACATGTGGTCGGCGTTGAACGTGCACCAGCCGAGCGCGGCTTCGGAGAGGTCGCCCGTGCCGACGACGAAGCCGTGGCTCTGGTTGGCGACGTCCATCAGGATCTGCGTGCGTTCGCGGGCCTGGGCATTCTCGAAGGTGACGTCGTGTTTGCCGGGTGGATGCTGGATGTCGCGCAGGTGCTGTTCCACGGCCTCGTTGATCGGGATTTCGCGGGCGGTGATGCCGAGCGTCTCCATCAGGCGCATCGCGTTGACGCGTGTGCGGGCCGACGTGCCGGGGCCGGGCATCGTGAGACCGATGATGCCTTTGCGGTCGAGGCCGAGGCGGTTGAAGGCTTCGAGAGTGACGAGTAGGGCGAGGGTCGAATCAAGGCCGCCCGAGACACCGATCACGACATGCTTGAGGCCCGTGTGGCGGATACGGCGGGCGAGGCCCGTCGACTGGATCGCAAAGATTTCCTGACAGTTCTCGTCGCGGCGGTGCGGGTCGGACGGCACGAAGGGGTGCTGGCTGAAGCGGCGGCGGAGCTTGGGCGTCTGGCCGGTCGGCACGCCAAGGGTGAAGCCGATGACGCGCGGGCGGACGGCCACCGGGGCGCCGAAGAAGGTGCTGTTACGGCGGCGTTCGGCCGCGAGGCGATCGAGGTCGATCTGCGAGACGATCAGGGCTAGGTCGAAGCGGAAGCGTTCGGATTCGCCGAGCACGACGCCGTTCTCGGCGATGAGTCCGTGGCCGCTGTAGACGATGTCGGTGCTCGATTCCCCGGCGCCGGCGGCGGCGTAGACGTAAGCGGCGAGGCAGCGGGCAGACTGCGACTTCACCAGGTCGCGGCGGTAGGCGGCCTTGGTGAGGAGTTCGTCGCTGGCGGAAAGGTTGCAGAGCAGGGTGGCGCCGGCGAGGGCCTGGGCTCCGCTCGGAGGTTCGACGGCCCAGAGGTCTTCGCAGATCTCGATGCCGACCATACAGTCCGGCATGTCGGTGGCCTGGAAGAGGAGGTCGGTACCGAAGGGGACCTTCTGGCCGAGGAGTTCAACTTCGGCGACCGGGGCGACCCGGGCCGAGGCGAACCAGCGCTGCTCGTAGAACTCCCCGGTGTTGGGGAGGTGGGTCTTCGGGACGACCCCGAGGATTTTGCCACGGGAGACCGCTACGGCCACGTTGAAGAGGCGTCCGTTGACCTCCAGAGGCGTGCCGACGAGGGCGGTGAGGCCAAGCTTCGCGGTCGCCTCACAAACCTGTCCTAAGGCCTTTACCGCGCCGTTCAGGAGGGTCCGCTGGCCGAAGAGGTCACCACAGCTATAGCCGGTCAGGCAGAGTTCGGGGAGGACGACGATTTCCACCCCCTCTTGGGCGGCTTTTTCCAGGGCCTGGATGATCAGGGCGGCGTTGGCCGCAGGGTCCCCCAGACGGAGGGCCGGCGAGGCGGCCGCCACGGTCACAAAACCGTTCTGGTGGATGCGGTTGGACATCAAAGGACTGGTATCCGTCATGTTCACCGTTGACCGAAGGGGAGGCAACCCGAAAGGTCTGCCCACCCCTGTTAAAGGGGCCTTATGTCCGCTCAGCCGCTCAAAGAAGTCCG
>Ga0209298_10000260_pt1 | contig 34779 bp, 56 predicted proteins | sample S_140806_EF_Meta_FD_187325 | JGI IMG/M metagenome (GOLD analysis project Ga0209298, IMG submission 187325) | Freshwater microbial communities from Lake Simoncouche, Canada to study carbon cycling - S_140806_EF_MetaG (SPAdes) (version 2) | ecosystem: Environmental > Aquatic > Freshwater > Lake ... | reverse complement strand
AAAACAAATAATAAGCGTGGCTGTATAAACCACACCCATTTTCATAATTTATCATCCTCAAAGTCACGTTGAGCTTGTATTCTAGCAAACTGCTCACGACTTTCAACAGATATACACCACATTAATCTACCAAGTTTTTCAAAGTCCTTAGACTTTAAATATTCTTCAATAGACTCTGCTTGTTCAATAGTCGCTGAATATATATCTTCGCTAAAGTTCTCAAACAATGTGTGATCATAGTCAGCATTGTGATTGACTAATTCTTTAACACGTTCTTCAATAATATCTTCAGCACTTGCATAGCGTTCTGCTTCTGTATCTGTGGTTAACCAAGAATCGTAGCTCATTAGAATCCCCTTACTATAATCCAGCACAGAATTGCTGGGCCAAACATGATTAATGCTCCGATAACTGCTTCTATGAATGTTTGCATTTTATTTCCCTTTAAAATGATTAATGAATACAACAATTACAGAATAATTAAGTTTTGTTAATAATGCAAGTAGGTAGATTCCCTAGTGTGTAAAAATACAACAAAAGGGAAAGTCAGAGATAGGCACGTATGGGCTAAAGGGAATAAGCCCCCTACCCCTGACTTAGATTATTTTTTAATTGAAAGTAGCTTAATAAACATTTAAACATTTCCCAATGTTTTTGTAAATCTGCTTGTTCTATTTCGTGTATCTGCGTTTCTGTTTCACTAACAAACACAATGGCGCAACGTGCATTTGGCATATTTAATCCATGTGCATACGCTACCAACTGTAGTATCATTTCAGGATAGACAGATGCGTTTTCAAGGGATTCTTTCGTCTTAAAATCGCAGATGATACCCTCTTTAGAAGATAAGTCACACTTACCTGCGTAACCTAATGGATGAGCAAATGATTGCTCGCAGTCATAAAACTGATCTCCAAAGTGTTCTCTTAATGCTGTTTCAGTTCTGCGTGTATAGTTAGGGTACTCAGGCAAATATACTTGCGTAAAGTAAGCCTCCAATACATTGTGCATAGCTGTACCACGATTCATAGCATCTCGACCAGTAGCCCTTGAATCTTCTGTCACACGCTTTAACCAATCGGCTTCAGGCTCGTTTTCTCCACGAGGTAAGGTAAGACTAGCCAGTAAGACTTGTTCTTGCTTCCAACGCTCTAAAGGTGGTTTCGCAAGGACATTAATAATTGTAGTTACTGAAGGTAATAAACCCTCTTTTTTAGCGTCTGCTAATGTGGTGTTCCGTACATTGCCATTTTTTGCTATGCGTGTATAGCTTGGAGTTCCATCTTTTTCATACCAATGGCTTGAATTACTTTCAGATGTAATGATCATATTTTCCCTTTATGAACCTATAAGTTAAACAATAAACTACTTAATGATACCTATAATGCACATTTATAAGTCAATATGCACACAATGAGTTACATACAACACAAAAATTATTTCGCTATTGCTTTCTTTATAAATACTACTAAGTCAACGTGTTCACCACACCAGTCATCAGGTGATTTATTTTGAGTTGCTGGAAATCTGCGACAAATACCCATTGAATCAAAGTTCTTTGGGCTATACCAGTATTTGCAAGTTTTACAGTTCATTTTATCCCTTTTAAAGTGAACACTACCCTATTCATGTCGCTGCATGAAATTTAAATAAAGTTAATAATCTTTAAGAATATACAATCTTATCTGACAGATCAGAAGCACGTCTCATAACCTGTTCAACAAAACGAGCTAAACTCGTCTCATTAAACTGGTATACAGTACGTTCTTCGTCTACGTTAAAATACTGCGTAAACGTGTCAGAGTGTGATTTCGCATATTCACGAATCATATTATCCATACAAACCTAAAATGGAATGTCGCTATCCATATCACCCAAAGATAAAGAAGCATGATTTGATATGCTTGCCGTATCAATAGGTGGACTCTTTACTTCTTTACTACCCAACAACTGCATATTGCTTACTTGAATATTTATTGCATACTTTTCTACACCAGCTTTATCGGTATATTTATTGGTCTTAATCTTGCCCTCAATATAGACTTGAGTGCCTTTAGTAATTAGCCTAGATGCTATGTCAGACAACTTACCAAAACAGCTAATGTTATGCCACTCCGTCTGATCTACCATATTGCCATTTTTATCTTTGTACTTTTCAGACGTTGCTAGGCTAAAACTGGTAACACTTGCACCATCACCAAACGCACGAGTCTCAGGGTCTTTACCTACGTTTCCAACCAAAATAACTTTATTCACCGACATGATCTGTTCCTAATTTTTTTTCTAACATTGCGATAGCTTGAATGGCTTGATTCTTATCTAAAAGTGTTACAGAGGGCTTTTTAAAGAAAGCAAGTAACTTAGCCTCATCCGAACCTGATTGTTCAATCAAAGCGTTTATAGACGCTATCTGTTGGGAAGTGGCAGCCACAGGCTTTTCTTCTTCTACATCAGGCAAATCTTCGCCAGCGTAAATATAAAGGCCAAGACCATGCAAAGCTATTGCTTTAGCTAAACAACGCTGCATAGCTGTATTAACGGCAAATGCGTCAGGATTAGGCATAGCTTTGTTTTGATTATTCATTACAGGTAACTGAGCAGTCATTTCTTTACCAAAAGCCGTAACCGTACAAAACACCATTAACGTATCACCAAAAGACATTGGCTGGTCATATCTCCATGTTGCTGAAGGATCAAGCTGAAGTAACTGGTCAACCGCCCAAGCCCAAGATAAATAGGTAAACTTACCTTTTTTCTCGGTATTTTCGTTTATGTTAATTTTTCGAAGTTCAAGATAGTTATTCAATTGATTCTCCTAAAAGCTGAACGTGGCATACCAGTTTCAAACCAAATAACATCTTTATCTTCTTCAGACAATAAACCGTTCTCCATAGCGTCTAATGCTTCTAAAAGTCTCATTTGTCTTTCTTCTTGCATCATTCTTTGTTCTTGTAAATCGTTGTCAATTTCAAAATTATCAAACATAGTTTTCTCCCTTTAAGTAACTATGTTGTTATATTAACATAAAATTAAGTTTTGTGTAATGTTTTGATAAAACTGTTGTAAAATAAATAAAAATAAAACAACAAAGGTTAATTATGAATTTTACGGATGATCAGATTATTGCTTTATTGGGGGGTACAAAGGAAGTTGCTAGGATGTGTAGCGTAGCACCCCCAGCAGTTACTCAATGGCGAACAAGAGGTATTCCACATGGACAGATGTTATTCTTAGCTGCTCAGATAGAAAAACAATCACATGGCTTGGTTACAAGAAAAGATATGTTTCCTAAAAGTTATGCTCTTGTATGGCCTGAACTTGCATAAGTTTTAAATTGATATATAATTAAATTGTCAGGCGTGGAAACCTGTATAAATCGGTAGATAAGTGCCTATTCACATGGGTTGGTTTTTTAATATAAACTTTTCTATCGGTTTGTTATATTAGATTTCCACACCAACTCAGTTGAATGGGCATTTTCATTTGGGTGACCGTACTCCACACGTTAGTAATGATCCTAAATGGGATGCTTGGAAAGAAACATAGGCTGACATACACTCTGTTGCAAGCCTCGCTAACTTAAATGGGTATAGCATAAGATTAGGTTAAAATGAGTGGCAAGACCATCCTAATCGATTGAACATTAACTTAGGTAGCATTAGTAATAATATGTAGTGCTTATTATTATGGATGGATAGTGGGGTTACCACTCAGGGTAGCGTATTGTTTAAAATATAAGGATGTATCTACTTGGATACTTATAGTGAAGATTGGAGAAGAATCTGTGAAGCTACTTCAACACTAAAGACAGAAAAACAACAAAGAATTAAATATTTAAATTTAGTAGAGAAACATCGTGGTAAATTGGCAAGACAAGAGTTAGAAGCAGAGATATTAGTTCAATGGAAAATTCTAAAGGGAAAATAGAATGTCATCTTATTTAATATGGTTTATAGGTATAGTTTATCTATATGTTGCTATCGAGCAAATCACTAAAGGTAATGTAGCACTAGGTGTGTCATTTGTAGGTTATTTTATAGGTAACATAGGACTAGGACTGGTGGCTAAATGATAAATCCTAATGATGAAATACAACACATAGTTGATCTTATTGATGACTATGCTGATGCCGATGCTAATCTTGCATGGTTAGACAGCTATAAATCAGCTTTAAAAGCCTTAAAGATGAAAGAAAGCCCTAGTCCATCTATTGCAGGCAAAGAAATGGATGCGTTAGCTTCTGATGACTATATGCAATACTGCCATGATTTAAATGAGGCTAAAAGAAAACATACTTCATTAAAACTTACCATCGAAACTGCAAAAATGAAGGTCGAAGTCTGGCGAACAGAACAGGCTACTAACAGACAAATAGAAAAAATAACACGTTGACTAAGGCGGAGAAAGAACATTATGGCAAAGTGGCCCGACTCGGATGTATTCTGTGTAAATCCGTACTTGGCTACGATGATACACCATGTGAAATCCATCATATCAGACGGTATGGAGGAAAAAGAAGCCTCGCGCCAGTTATCGGATTATGCCCTGAACACCACAGGGGAGATACTGGTATTCACACACTTGGAAAGCGATTCGAAGCTCGCTATGGAGTTGACGAGCAAGCCTTACTCGATAAAACTTTAGAACTATTAGGCATTGATAGCTAACAACTTAGCAGAATTAGCAGGTTTTCAGAGTTCTAAAGGATCAAATCCAAATTCATCAGCTACTTGTTTAGCGTAACGTCTAAAAACTGCATCGTGTTGATCCCATTTTTTGGTCTTGTATCTTTTTAAATGGATAAGTTCATGAGCAAGTGTTTTTAATATTGTCTCAAAAAAACAACACTTAGCTTTAGATATGGTAATAATGTGAATATCGTCATCAAACACATACGTTCCGTAGGAATCTTGTTCTTCTGTTACAACAAAGTTAATACAAGCTGTATTAGGTAAATTCCAATTTTTAAAAGGCTTCATCTGACATAACATCAGATACATAGCTTCTAAAGTTTTTGGAGAAGGTGTCATACACCATACACCTTTCCTCTGAATTCAATTGTATGTTCGTTCTCATCGTGTACTTGGAACAATTCAGGCATTAACAAACGACCTTTATGGAATGTCAACATACAGAATCCTGATCTCCAGTCCACAGGGGAATCTTCGCAGTAATCTATAAACTGCGTTCCTTTAGGATGGGCTAATGTGCCTGTTTGTACTCCATAGAATGTCTTTTGATACCCTGTTAGTGGCTGGACTGCTAATACATGAGTATGGCCTGTAACAATATTAGCTCCCAAAGCAGCTTTAACGTTATTATAGCCAGCATAAGCTCCACCTTTTAATCTGTGTTTAATAATAGTTTCATCATTTAACCAATACGACCAACAAGGTTGCCAAGCTGGAAGATGGTCTTTAAGACTAAATCCTTTAATGTTTTGGTACTGGGGTACTTGGGCTGACAGAAATGACTCAAACCTAGCGTCATGGTTGCCAAAGGTATGTATTAAATTTTGTTTAAATTTAGACGCTGTTTCAATTTCACTCATGTAATGCGTTACTGCTTCAAGTTCTTCTAATACTGAAGGTGCGTCTTGAAACATAATACGAGGATGTCGGCTAATAGTAGAACCGTCGAATATATCCCCATTGGCAATTACAATTTCAGGTTTATATTCTTTAATAGCTTCTAAAAGGGCTAAGTATGCTGTTGTTTCTGTGTTAGGGTAAAAGTGAGCATCGCTAAATACTATGACTCGACCATTTTCTATTGTTGTACCTCGTCTAACATTGGTTCTTGTCTCATCTAATTTAGCTTGAAGTTTAGCTTTTTCTTGTTCAGGCTTAAATTCATATCTGTATGTGGGGTTTACAGCTTCTAAAGTTATATTATATTTTTTCTCCATTGATCTACGTCTTTTATATACAGCAGCAAGATCAAGATCAAGAACTTTAGCTAATTTTGAAGGTGACTTGTATTCATGCCATAATTGTATAAAATATTCATCCGTAAATTTGGAAGCTGGCATACAATCCCTTAAAGAGTTTAGTACTTTATAACATAATTATATTAAAATACAATGGTTTATGCAAAAAGAGTGGATTTAAACCACACAGAAATAGTAAAAACACTACGTTCTTTAGGCGCAGGTGTTGTAGATATGTCACGAGTTGGTCAAGGATTTCCTGATTTATTAATACATTTTCAGAATCAAAGCGTATTAGTTGAAGTAAAATCAGGTGAGAGTAAGAAATTCACACAAGCGCAATTAAAGTTTATTAGTAACTGGCAAGGCCCAGCAATTGTAAGGATTAATGATGTTGAGGGTGCAGTACGTTTAATGAATATATTAAGGGGTAATAATGATTGATATTCAAGATGATCAGACTTTAGTAGAAAAGATAATGGCGCATTTTGGTTGGTATAAATGCAAAATGGTTGAATTCCCTGCAACTAGAATAGAAACCAATATTATTATAGAAGTTCCTGAAGCCCCTGAATCCCCAATACCTGTTAAAAAACCTGCACCAAGAACTAGGAAAGTAGTAAAATAGATTATGGAAAAGAATATGGCCTTGTTTTTAGCTACCCTGTTACATTCAGGGACTAATACCCATTTTATGCACTGGGCGACTAAGTCATATGCTCAACACAAAACACTTGGTAAATTCTATGAAAATATTGTCGAACTTACTGACACTCTTGCAGAGGCTTACTTCGGATGTTATGGGCAAATTACTAATTTTCCTGATTCTTATCATCTGCCTAAAGGTACACCAATTAGTTACATAGAGTCATTACAACGCTTTGTTAAAGACGCAAGAAAAGACTTGCCTACTGAATCCGAAATTGTGCAGTTAATTGATAACATTGCACAGGAAATTGACACAACAATCTATCTACTTAAATTCAAAGGTTGATATGCCATTAGACAAGTCAGGTACAGAAGAATCAGTTGGCAAGAACATTAAGACTGAAATGAAAGCTGGTAAACCTAAAAAACAGGCTGTAGCTATCGCTCTGAATGTTGAACGTGATAATGCTAAAGGCGCAAGAAAATCCATGCTTGAAGAAGCGTATGGTCGTTTTATTGGCAGAAAAGAAGATGACTCGCAGGGATGATATTCGTGCTGCAGTAGAAAAGCATGATAAGCCTATTCCTAAAACTACAGTAGGTAAGGGTAAGAACTATCTTCCTACCGAACAGGGTGCAGGAATGACGGCTAAGGGTCGAGCAGCATACAACGCAAAGAACGGTAGTAATTTACAAGCCCCACAAGCATCAGGTTCAAGACACGATAGTTTCTGTGCAAGATCAAGTGGATGGAATGGTGAACGTGGTAAGGCAGCTAGAGCAAGGTGGAAATGCTAATGAAGAACGGACTATACGCTAATATTCACGCTAAACAGGCTAGGATAGCTGCTGGATCAGGTGAAAAGATGAACAAGGTTGGAAGCAAAAATGCCCCGACTGCTAAAGACTTTAAAGAATCTGCTAAGACTGCTAAACCTACTCGCAGAGAAATGATAGCCTCTAAAATGAAGGATATGTAATGGTTAAGATGATTCCCCCAACACCAATGAGCAGAACTTACAAAAAAGAAGAAGCAATGTTAAGACCTCACGTTGAATCTACACTAGAAAAGCAACAAAGACTACGCTTAGAACGTAGAGCTGCTATTGCTAACAAACTCAAAGACTTGGATAAAGAGGTCAAGTAATGGCCTACCCTGAATACGATCCTAATGAACCGTCTTTAGGGCAAACATTTGCAGACTTGTTGCGTGGTATGTCTAAGAAACAGTCGTACCAAGAACTAGGTCAGGGTATTAGAAACGTAGCTAAAGTTACTCCTAGCGTAGTAGAGTCATTAGGTCGAGGCGCATTAGTTCAATTACCTGCCCTTGCTGGCGATACAAGTCAACTTGCTAGACAGTTTATACCTGAAACTATGCAAAACACATTTGGTAACAGAACAGCACCAACTTCTGAAGAACTACTTGCTAAAATACCTAGAATTAACCCTGACTATCAGGGCAGTCAACAACATGAAATGGTTGGTGGATTAATAAGTCCAGCTATGCCTTATTTATTAAGAGCAGGTGCTAAAGCTACTGAGGGTTTACCATTAGGAAACATGATCAAAGAAGCTCAATCTCCATTTGTGCCTAATGTTAGGGCTGGTGAAGAAATGCTTGTATTGCACAACGTAAGTCCTGAAAAACTTGCTGCGGCTGAAAAATTAGGTGGTATGCCAGCACCATCATTAGCTATAAGTAAAACTGAATCTCCCATAAAAGGGTTTGGTGATATTACTTTAGTAGGTGGAAAAGAAATGGCAATCCCCTCTAAAACTAATCCTGCATTTAAATCAGACGCTTACACAAAAAGATCGCCTGAAATTACTTATCCGTTAACTTACAAATCAGAAGAAAAATTAAAAGATTTGTTCTCAGGGTTAGAGGATAAAATTTATAACTCTAATTATGATATGTTTCATTTATTAGATAAGTTTAAAGATAGAGCAGATAATAAATTATTACAAGCAAAATTTTTAGATGAAAAAGGTTTATTGCCTAATTTGTCTGAATACACAGAAAAATGGAAACAAAACGCTGACATTAAAGATTTGATAAAAAAAAATAAAGATCAATACGATAATTGGGTTGAAAATTTTGATGAAATGTTACCTTTTTACGGTGTTGATGCTAAAGCAAAAATATTTAAAGGGTATACACCGTCAGGAAATCGCAAATATTCTAATGTAAATTTAGAAAATGTTGTTAAAGAAATGAAGGGTGGAGCAAGTTCTGAAGGATATGATTACGGAGTTGGCAACATAAGAGCTTTAATTACCCCTAAGTTTAAAAATCTTGAAGAAATTAAAAACAGTCGCAATCGGCTTGTTAAAAGCGAAGATTTTGACGTTATAAAAACTAAAGCAGATAAAGAATATGATTCTATTATTAATAATTTAAAAGGTATCAATAATTATGACGCTAGAGATGCGTTGTTAGAGGTTGCTGAGACAAAAAACATAAACGCATTAGACAGGGTTTACCCTAATTTGCCTAAAGATTTAAAAGATCAGATAAGCAATTACATGAATGGCTTAAAACAAATGCCAACAGAGTATTTTGAAGTTAAACCTCAACGAGCTGTAGGTATTAATGAATTCAAGGGTGCTATTGTTCCAAGTGATGTATCTGCTAAAACAATGTCTGTACTAGAAAAAAACGGCATTAAAGATATATACAAGTATGGCTCTGCTGATGAACGCAAATCATTGATTCAAAAGTTTGGCTCAGAAATGTTTGCTGGAATACCAGTAATAGGGCTAAGTCGTAAAGACCAATTAGAAGAACAGTTTAATAAAATCAAGAAATAGGTTAGAATTAATATATCTTAACTAATACCTTAGAACAGATATGGAATCTACAGTAGAAACAAATAGAAAAAAGACAGGTGGACGTGTTGCAGGTGTCCCTAATAAGTCAACAGCACTCGCTAGAGAGGCGATCGCTAAGTTCGTGGACGGTAACTCACACAAACTACAAGAATGGCTTGATGACATCGCTACGAATGAAAAGCTAGGCCCTAAAGTAGCCTTTGATTGTTTCATGCAAGTAGCTGAGTATCATGTACCTAAACTAGCTAGAGTCGAACAAGTTGGTGACGAAACTAAACCCATAATCCATGTATACAAGTGGCAAGATGAGTGAAGTAGTAGTACACGAATTTGAATACAAAGCACGTCAAGCCTTTAAAGCCTTTCATAATCGTACAGAACGTTGGGCTATATTAGTGTGTCATAGACGTGCTGGTAAGACAGTCGCTAGTATCAATGATCTAATTCGTAGGGCAATTAAAGAAGGTAAGCCAGACGGTAGGTACTTTTACCTATGTCCACTTTATTCACAGGCTAAATCAGTTGCTTGGGACTATTTGTTACGTTTTGCTGCGCCAGCATTAGAAAAAGCTAATCAATCAGAATTATGGGTGCAACTACACAATGGGGCGAAAATACGCTTATTTGGAGCTGATACCCCTGACTCGCTTCGTGGAAACTATTGTGACGGAATTGTATTAGACGAATTTGCTGATATGAAACCTAGAGTATGGGGAGAGATTATTAGACCAGCATTAGCAGACAGACAAGGTTGGGCTACATTTATTGGTACTCCTAAAGGCCATAATGCTTTCTATGACATATTTAAAAACGCTCAAAACAATCCTGACTGGTACTCTAAGACATTAAGAGCAGATCAATCAGGGTTATTACCTGAGTCTGAATTATTAGATGCACAGCGTATGATGTCTGATAATCAATACGAAGCCGAGTTTTTGTGTTCGTTTGAAGCTGCCATTATAGGTGCGTATTATGGTCAACAGATGCGTCAGATTACAGACTTAGGTAGAATCACAGATATTAAGTACGACCCTATGTTCCCTTGTCATACTGCTTGGGACTTAGGGTTTAATGATTCAACGTCTATTTGGTGGTTTCAAGTCGTGCATGGTGAGATTAGAGTCCTCGATCATCATTCCTCAAATGGTCAGGCTATCCCATATTACACAGGTTTAATTAAACAAAAAGAAGAAGAATTTGGGTTCTTTTATGGCACTCATTGGCTACCTCATGACGCTAGGGCTAAAACATTGGCAAGTGGTGGTAAGAGCATAATCGAACAAATTGCGACAAAAATTGACATAAAACACCTAAAAATCGTACCAAATCTGTCATTACAGGACGGAATACAAGCAACGAGACTTGCATTAACTCGCACTTGGTTCGATAATAGGTGTGAAGAAGGCATAGAATGTTTACGTCAATATCAACGAGAGTGGGATGATGATAAAAAAGTATTTAGAGATCGCCCAAAACATGATTGGACAAGTCACAGCGCAGATGCTTTTCGCTATCTTGCTATCGTATGGAAAGATGAGGACAAGCCTGCGGTTAAAGATGATCGGATTACAGGAATTCATGTCGGTAAAACTGATGTTACGCTCAATGAATTATGGAAAGAAACACCCAAAATAACGGATCGTAGGATATAAATATGGAACATACATACCAAGACTGGTACAACTGCATAGCTCAGTACGAACGAACTTACAAAGACTGGGAAAGTCGTAGCGATAAGATTGTTAAACGGTATCGTGATGACAGTCGCTCAAGAAATAATCCTAATGCTAAGTTTAATATTCTGTGGTCTAACGTACAGACAATCACCCCAGCTATCTTTGCTAGACTTCCTAGACCTGACGTAAGCCGTAGGTTTAGAGATAACGATCCAGTAGGTAGGGTAGCCTCAATGATGCTAGAACGTGCGCTTGAGTACGAGATTGAGCATTATGCTGACTATAACTCAGCCATGAAATCATCCGTATTGGATAGATTACTTGGTGGACGTGGTACATCTTGGGTGCGTTATGAACCTCATATTGTCGGGACAGAAGGCGGTGAGGCTGAGGGTGCGCCTGATGATGGCTATCAAATTACTGAAGATATAGACGAGGCAGAAACTGAAGGCGGTATGCATCGTGAAGATCAGGAACGTATTGAGTACGAATGTGCGCCTGTAGACTATGTAGCTTGGAGAGACTTTGGTCACACTATCGCTCGGACATGGGAAGAAGTAACTGCCGTATGGAGAAAAGTCTATTTAGGTCGCCCTGCATTAGTTGAACGCTTTGGTGAAGAACTAGGCGGTAAAGTTCCACTAGATACCAAGCCTGAGACTACCAAAACATTCAACGAAAAGATGGGTGAGGGCGCAAGCGAAGCCTGTATCTACGAGATTTGGGATAAAACAACTGGTGAAGTTATTTGGCTATCGAAGTCAATGGGTAAAATCCTTGATACTAAGCCTGACCCATTAAAGTTAGAGAACTTTTGGCCTTGTCCTAAACCTTTATACGCAACAATCACCACAGATTCATTAATTCCTGTACCTGATTTTGCTTTGTACCAAGACCAAGCTAGACAGTTAGATACCCTTGCAGACCGTATTGATGGCTTTATTCAAGCTCTTAAAGTGCGTGGTGTATACGATGCGTCAGAGCCTAGCTTACAACGTCTATTTACAGAAGGCGATAATAACGCATTGCTTCCGATTAAAAATTGGGGAGCATTTGCTGAGAAACAAGGTATGGCTGGTGCTATCAATTTGGTGGATATTCAACCTATTGCTTCAGCTTTACAGTCATCATATACAGCAATGGATCAGGTTAAGTCCCAAATTTACGAGATTATGGGAATTGCTGACATTCAGAGGGGTCAAACAGACCCTAATGAAACACTTGGCGCACAAATCATTAAGAGTAACAACGCTTCAGGTCGATTAAAGACTATGCAGCATGATGTAGTGAACTTCGCTACTAGCTTATTGTCAATTAAAGCGCAGATTATCTGTAATCACTTTACTGATGACACGATTATCAAGATTTCAGGTGCAATGCAGCTATCCGATGCGGATAAAATGCTCATTCCACAGGCTTTAGAGCTATTAAAGAACGAACCTGCTAAGAACTTCCGTATTGAGGTCACTTCAGACTCAATGATTTATCAGGATGAGCAGGCAGAAAAGCAAAATCGCATGGAGTTTTTACAATCTGTCGGTGCGTTTATGCAACAAGTTATCCCAGCAGCACAGTCTATTCCTGAACTTACTCCGATGCTTATGGAGATGGTTAAGTTTGCTGTTACTGCCTACAAAGTCGGTAAGGGTCTTGAAGGTATCATTGATGAGACTGCCGATAAGTTTAGAGAACAAGCTAAACAAACAGCAGGTCAACCTAAACCACCATCACCTGAACAACAGAAATTACAGATGGAAATGCAGTTGGCTCAGGCTAAGATGCAAGCTGCTGCACAACAAGCTCAACAATCTTCTCAGTTTGAACAACAGAAGATTCAGATGCAGATGGAACTTGAGAAGGCTAAACAAGAGTACCAAGCACAAGAGAATCAGCTTAAATTCCAGTTGGAAGATCAGCGTAATATGCGTCAAGCCGAGATGGATTTAAAAGTAGCCCAAATGAAGATGATGACAGAGCGCAACACTCAAGTCTTACTGGCTCACATTAACAACGGTGCTAAGATTGAAGTTGCTAGAATCGGTGCGGATGAATCCAACGGTGCAATGGCTTACATGACTGAACAAGATATGGCTGAGTCAATGCAACACCCATTAGCACCCATTGCTCAAGCTATTGAACAAGGTAATCAACAAATGACACAGGCTTTAGGTCAAATTATGACTACAATGAACGAGAATCAGAATAGACCCAAACAGGTATTAAGAGGCGCAGACGGTAAGATTATTGGAGTTCAATAATGGCTATAACCGTAAAGCATAAGTTTGTAAGTGCTATTCCTGATGCTGGCGATCCTACGATTGTCCAGCCGTCTAACTGGAATGATACGCATGATTTAGTCGGAACTGTTCCTGTAATTAATGGAGGTACTGGTCAGGCTACTGCAAACGCTGGATTTAATGCTCTTGCTCCTAGTCAGACAGGTAACTCAGGTAAGTATCTAACAACAGATGGAACAGATACGTCATGGGCAACCAACCCATTAGGGACTGTTACTAGCGTAGGATTATCAGCACCATCTATATTTACTGTAAGTGGAAGTCCTGTTACTTCTTCAGGAACATTGGCTTTAACTTATTCAGGTACTGCATTACCTGTAGCTAATGGTGGAACTGGAGTTACGTTATCTAGTGGTGCAAATTCAGTAGTGTTGCGTGATAGCAACGGTAATATTACAACGAATTGTTTATTTGAGGGCTTTACAAGTCAAGCGGCAAGTGGCACAACTATTGTTTTGACCGCTTCTTCTGTACAAAATTGGGTAATTACAGGTTTAGGTGGTCAAATTATTCGACTTCCTAATGCTACAACATTACCAAATGGTGCATTGTTTACTTTTAATAATAATCAATCATCAGGTGCAATAACTGTACAAAACAATTCATCGACAACAGTTGCAACTATCAACTCAGGTGGTTTCGTTACTGTATCTTTGCTTGATAATTCTATAGCAGCAGGCTCTTGGGATCGTCATGATTCAACACCAGCAAATGTATCATGGTCAACCAATACTTTTGATTATCCTGGCTCTATAACTTCTGCAACATGGAACGGTAATACTGTAAGCGTTAATCGTGGTGGTACAGGTGCTACGACACTAACAGGCTATGTAAAAGGTAGTGGCACAAGTGCATTAACAGCATCTGCCACAATTCCAACTACAGATTTATCAGGAACAATAACTAACGCACAATTAGCAAACTCAGCTATTACTATTAATGGCACTAGCACAAGTTTAGGTGGATCAATATCTGTCGGTACAGTTACAAGCGTTGCTGCAACTGCTGGCACAGGAATTAGCATAACAGGAAGTCCAATTACTTCTAGTGGTACATTAAACATTACCAATACTGCTCCTGATCAAACGGTAGCAATTACAAGTGGTACAGGTATTAGTGTTACTGGTACTTACCCTAACTTTACGGTTACTAATACAAGTCCATCATCAGGTGGTACGGTTACAAGCGTAACAGGTACAAGTCCTGTTGTATCTAGTGGTGGCAATACTCCAGCTATATCCATGCCAGCAGCCACTACTTCAGTAAGTGGCTATCTTACATCTACTGATTGGACTACTTTTAACAACAAAGGTAGCGGATCAGTCACTTCAGTAGCATTGACAGCACCATCTATATTTACGGTGACTGGCAGTCCAATAACAAGTTCAGGTACATTAGCCTTAACATATTCAGGTACTGCATTACCGATTCTGAATGGTGGAACAGGTCAGACAACAGCTAACTCAGCTTTCAATGCTCTTGCTCCAAGCCAAACAAGTAATAGTGGTAAATACTTAACAACAGACGGCACAGACACATCTTGGGCTAGTTTAGGTAATGCTTACAGTCGTACCAGTTTTACGTCAACAGTGGGTCAAACAACATTTACAGTCAGTTATACCGTTGGTTATATTCAAGTTTATGTCAATGGTACATTATTAAATGCAGCAGATTATACGGCATCGAATGGCACAACCGTAGTATTAGCACAAGGTCGTGCTACAGGCGATATTGTTGAAGTGATTGCTTTTTCAACAGGCACAGTAACTCCAACAAATCTATCTGTAGGGACAAGTTTAGTTCAAAGTGGCACAAATGGTAATGTTTTAATAAATAACAATGGTGTTGTAGGAAACGTACCTAATTCTTTTGGATTTAAAAACAGATTTATAAACGGTAAGTTTCAAATAGCTCAACGTGGGACAAGTGGTACGGCAGGTAATGGATTGCCAACAACAACTGCGACTTATCCATCAGTAGATAGATGGTTTGCATACTACACAGGAGCAGCCGTTACTGTTGCTCAAGTTGCAGGATCAGGAAATAACAAAAATTTAATTCAAGCTACAGGTGCAGCAAGTGTAACTGCAATTGGTATTGGACAACGAATTGAAGCAGTTAATTGTTATGATTTAGCGGGGCAAACAGTTACTTTATCTGCTAGTATTGCAAATTCACTTTTGACTACGGTTACATGGACTGCATATTACGCTGGTTCTACGGATGTCTGGACAAGTTCGACACAAATTGCAACAGGTACATTTACAGTAAGTTCTACATTAACAACTTATTCAACGCAAATTTCTATTCCTAGTGCTGCAATTACAGGCTTACAAATTATATTTAGTGTTGGTTCACAAACAAGTGGAACATTTCAAATTGGTAATGCACAATTAGAATTAGGTTCTATTGCCACACCATTTGACCAAAGAAGTTATGGAACTGAATTAGCGTTGGCTCAAAGATATTATTATATTCTTCGTGGAGCTACAACAGGTAGTGATGTTTTGCGTATGAATACTGGATATGTAATTACTACTACGCAAGCGGAATTTGTTTTTCAACATCCTGTTGATATGAGAGCAGGGCCTACATTATTAAGTTCTGGGGCAAGCACTTTTGTTTTAATAACAAATGGCACTTATCCATCGCCTACAGTTATTGGATTTTATCAAGCAAACGTAAGAAATGTTTTGTTATATACAACAAATACAGGTTTAATTGTAAATAGTGGTTTAGGATTTGGTAATTTAGCTACATCAACAACCACTTATTTAGCTTTTAATGCGGAATTATAATAATGGAAAATTATAAACAAATTAAATTTGATAATAAATTAAATACAACAGCAATAATTCGTTTATCAGATAATGCTTGTATACCATTTGATATTGCAAATGCAGATTATCAAGAATATCTTGCATGGTTAAAGCAAGGTAATACACCACAGGAGGCAGAATGACAATAATTACATCACTTCCTCAAGTATTAGCTAATAATGGGCTTGTTGTTAATAATTTAACAGTAACAGTATCTGTTGCTATTCCTACAGGATACGCAGCTCATTCTACTGGCCCAATAACGGTATCTAGTGGAATTACTGTTACCGTACCAAGTGGGTCTCGCTGGGTAGTTCTGTAATGTTTGCAACAGCTTTTCAAGCTAATGCGTTTCAAGTAAATGCTTTTCAGATAGCAAGTTCACCTACCCCTACGCAAGTTGGTGGGGATGGATTTACATATGAAGAATGGAAACGAATTCAACGTCTAGAAAAAAAGATTGCTGAACGTCAACGCAAACTTGAACAGTCTGCAAAAGATGCTAACGCTTTCCGTAAGGATGCTATACGCAACTTAGTTGATCCTAAACCTGTTGCCAAAGTTAAGCAAAGTAAAGTACAATTTAAACAAGAGGTTGAAGCTGATATACCGTTAGCTGAAACAATTGAATTACAACGGTCTATCGCCTACCTTGAACGACAACTGGATAATCTCCAACAGGCGGTGGCACAAAGACAAGAATTCGCTAGATTACAAGCGCATTTAAGAATATTGGAAGCCAAACGCCTAGAGGAACTAGACGATGAGGAAGCCATATTATTTCTAATGTAGACCACCAATATAAATTAGCATACGAACACCTTCATGCTGGACGCTACGAACAAGGATTTCGTTTATTTGAGTATCGTTGGCATCCTGAAATTATTGGAAAACAAGCTCAAGGATATGGCCCAACACTAAAAAATGTACCTGTATGGCGAGGTGAGTCTTTATTAGGGAAAACCATTACCGTTCAGATGGAACAGGGATATGGTGACATCTTTATGTATGCTAGATTCTTGCCAGCATTAAAGGCTTTGGGGGCTAAGAAAGTCATTGTCCTACAAGAATCTTCCTTACATTACTTATTAGGTCAGATGGAGTGCATAGATAAATTTACCAATGAAATTGATGATGTGGACACATTAACTTCTGATTACTGGATAGGGTCAATGTCTTTACCTTATTACATTAGCTTGATGCACCCATCGGTTAAATGTCTATTTCCAGTTAATAAACATAGAATTGTAGGTTCTGAGGGGTATTTTCATGCTGAACCAAGCAATATTCCTAGCAAGATAGGGGTAAATTGGGAGGCATCTAAGCAAATGCTGTACTACATCAAGTCAATGGATATGCGTGAGATGGAAAAACTCACAGGATCGGACTGTTATAGCCTAAATCCCAAGACTGAAGGCTTATTTAACGCCTTACCTGATGACGGATGGCAAAAAGATTGGTCTAAATCAGCCTCACACATGAAAGCCTGCAAGGGAATTGTGACCGTAGACACAGGAACGGCACACTTGGCTGGTGCATTAGGCATAAAAACCATTGTTTTATTACCCAAAGAAGAATTTGTTTGCTGGCGATGGAAAAATGCACGTTGGTATGATAGCGTTGTTTGTTTAAGACCCCATGAGTACGACCAAGTACCTGAATTAATAAGGAGAATGTAATGTCTGTTGTAAAAGTCCATAAATGTTGCCCTTTATGTAAGAGTGACTATGAAGAAGTTGACGAAGCTCAATTGAGTGACAAAGAAAAGTACCTCATGTACTGGAATTATGAGATAGGTTCTCCTGAAGGTGAGGCTGCATGGAAGGAAAAAGAGGCTATGACTCCCAAACAAGCACCTATGGTAATCCCTGATATTGCAGGTCATATATCTATGGCAGACGGTTCTTGGGTATCTAGTCGGTCTAAGCATCGTGAGAACTTAAAACGTAATAACTGCGTTGAGGTCGGTAATGATTTGCCAATGACACAGAAAAAACACGAATTTAGCACTAAAGACAATGAAGCTAGAAAACGTCAAATTGCTGAAATAGCATACTCAAAACTTAACTACAGATAGGAATCGCCATGTCAGAAGAATTAGAAAGTCGCAGGGATATGATAGAAGCAGCACTTGATCAAGCTGAAGAAGGTACATTAGAAGCCCCTGAAGAAAAAGAAATAGAGGTCAATGATGACCCTATTGAAGCAGAAAATGAAGCACAGGCTCGTGATGAACAGGGTAGATTTACTGAAAAAGATGAACCCGAATCTTCTACCCCTGACGAAGAAGAACCCGAAGAACAAGTAGAAGAAGTCAAAAAACCGACTACTTGGAAAAAAGAGTATGTAGAAGTTTGGGACAAGTTGAAGGATGGTAAGCCTCTTGATAAACAAGAGTTTGCTAAATTTGCTGACTATGCCAACCAACGTGAGAATGAGTACAGACGTGGAGTATCTACTTACAAAGAGGAAGCGGATAGAGCTAGACAATTAACTGAAGCTATTGGGCCATTCATCCCTGAGTTACAGGCACAGAATATTCACCCTGTAGCATGGATTAATAACTTAGGTCGGGCGCACATGGTTCTATCTAAAGCTCCGTACCAAGAGAAGGTACAGATGTTTCATAGACTTGCACAAGATTATGGAATACAATTAAACCAAGACGGCATACAAATGCCTGAACAGCAATATGTTGATCCGTATCAACAACAGTTAATGCAACAACTTCAAGCTACACAGCAACAAGTTCAGCAACTGTCAGCGATTCGTGATCAAGAAGAAAATGCTCGATTAAACCAAGAAATCAATCGAGTTAGTAGTGACAAGGAGCGGTTTCCGCACTTTGAAATGGTAAGGGAAGATATGGCTCAACTCCTTGAGCGAGGTTTAGCCCAAAACCTAGAAACGGCTTATTCGAAAGCTGTGCGTATGAACGATGAAGCCTACAAGTTGGAGACGGATAGACTCCTGAAATCAACTAGTAGCCAAGCATCTAAGGCGCAGCAAGTAGCACGAGCCAAAGCAACTGCTATTAGTCCACGATCCGTTACACCTAGCGGTCAAGTGTCTAAGGGAGATGCAAAGGACAGACGTTCATTATTAGCCGAACAATTAGGTCAGGCGATGGACGGCAGGCTTTAACTTAACTTAAATAAAGGAAATATCATGGCATTCGCAAATAGCGCAATCACCGATATTATCGCTACTACCATTCAAAGTCGTAGCGGTGTGTTGGCAGATAACTTGACTCAAAACAATGCAATTCTTCAGCGTTTAAACTCTAAGGGCAATGTACGTCCCTTCTCAGGTGGTAATGTCATCCTTAATGTTGGGGTCACTCTGAATTAAAACTCAGATGTGAGAATTCTCTCTGATTGACTTGGAACTCCCGAAGGGGACAACAAGGGGCAAGTTTAAATACAGCCTGAACGACTAAGCGAGAGAACACCTGAAAAGGTGAAGCGATAGTCTGAACTTGGATATAACTTAGGATCAGAAGTCCAAGAACTAGGCAGAAATGACCTAGTGCGTTACTAGAAGTAAGTAACTGCTAACATAGTGCGAGGAAATAATGTACAATGATCCAAATACTAACAATGCTAATAGCTATTCGGGCTACGAGGTGCTTAATATCACCCCTGATAGCCCAATTAGTGCTGCTCAGTTCTCTATTACTCAGTACGCAGATAGCGTAACAATGAGTGGTTTAGAAATGTTGCAGAACAGCTCTAAAGAAGCAATCATTGACTTGCTAGATGGTCGTATGCAAGTTTCTGAAGCTCGTCTTTTAAACCGTATTTCTACTGACATCTATGGTGACGGTACAGGTAACGGTGGTAAAAATATTACTGGATTGGCTGCTGCTGTATCAACTTCACCTACAAGCGGTACTTATGGTGGTATTAATCGTGCAAACTGGGAATTTTGGAGAAACCAAGCAACTACTGGTGCTACATCTTCCACAACTATCCAAGCTGCAATGACTACTGCTGCTATCAAATCTGTTCGTGGTACTGATAAAGTAGACTTAATCGTAGCTGGTAATACTTTGTATCAATACTATGTTGCTTCTTTACAGGCTATTCAGCGTATCGCTGGTGTCGAAGAAGGCGCAGCAGGTTTTGCATCACTCAAGTTCTACGGTGGTGGTATGTCTGCTGATGTGGTATTAGGAGGCGGTTATGGCGCACAAGAGTCTGCAACTTATATGTATTTGCTAAACACAAATTACATCTTCTTGCGTCCTCATAAAGAGCGTAACTTTGTTCCTATTGGTGGCGAAAGACAGTCCATCAACCAAGACGCTAAACCTACGTTGCATTAATGGTGTCTATAAACCCACTCTGATTGACTTGGAAGTCTAGAAGTAGACGACAGGGCGCAAGCGAAAGCAGCGTGAACGACTAAGTGAGAGGGACTCGAAAGAGTAAGCGATAGTCTGAACTGGGATATAACTTGAAGTTTAAAGTCCTAGAGAGCGATTCGAAGAAGTTGCTCCGCCATGAAAGTGGTCAGTAAGTCGAAAGACTGAAAGTAACAGAAATGATTGTGAAGTTGTATGGTTGGGCAGGAAATTTAACTTGTTCGAATTCGTTCTTACAAGGTGTCTTAACAGGCTCTTAATCCATTTTTTTAAAGGAAAATTATCATGGCATTTACAATTACCCCCTTAGCTGGGATCGACCTTTACAACACCGCACAAACCAATCCAAATTCTGCTGGTACAGCAGTTCCTACGATTGGCCCATTGGGTGCTGAAGTATTTGGTTCAGATGGCTTACGTTATGTGTTCGCACAAGCAGGCGCAGCAATTGGAGCATCGACAGCAACTTGCTCAATTAACGCTTCTACTTTTGTAGCAACACCATCAGCAGGTACATATTTATCAGGTGCTTCAATGGCATCAGGTGATTATGGCTGGTTTGGTAAGGCATCTGTTTGATTTTTAGTAGTTTTGTAGCATAATAAGGGGAGACTTCGGTCTCCTCTTTTTTAACCCTTAAATACCTTTAAAGGAAAAAACAATGGCACTTCCAAGCGATGAACAAGGCGCAGATTCAAGACTGCAAGTAAGATTCTACAAACGACCAGTACAGCAAGAAGCTGAAACATTAGAAGCTGGCAGACCAATATACAAAGAATTTGATTTTGTACATATTTGTGTAGCTGGTGATACCCTTACCGAAATTGATACTTATGTGTTAAATAGCCATAAAGTTAGATTTCCGATTCAATGGGCTAATTATCAAAACAGAGTAGGTGCAAACGATCAAGAGGTAGTTGGTACTCCTGTATCTGAATGGCCTTTAATATCTAAATCACAGGCTGAAGAACTCAGAGCGTTAAAGTTTCATACAGTAGAATCCATTGCTGGTGCTTCCGATCAACAACTTCAACGTATGGGTATGGCTGCTGGTATGTCGCCCTATGCGTTTAGGGATAAAGCTAAATCATATTTAAATTTAGCCTCAGATTCGGCAGAAACCGACAAAAGAGCGCAAGAAATTAACAATTTGAAAGAAGAACTTGCCAAAAAAGATGAAGAAAATGCTAAAATAAAGGCAGAAACAGATGCGAAGCTCGCCTTAATGCAAGAACAAATGGCAGCTATACTTGCTACTGTTGGAAAACCTAATCGTAAAAAGACGGTAGCCACAGAGGAAGCATAATATGTCAAGCAATCTACTCCAACTTGTCCAGCAAACAACTGCTGAACTTAATCTTGCCGTACCAACGTATGTTATCGGTAATCCAAGTCAGGACGTGCAACAAGTCTTGGCTTTGATGAATCGTGCTGGTTACGACTTGATTAAGGAGTATGATTGGCAAGCATTAGAGCTAGAGTATCGTTTCTATACAAATTATTTAACAACTACTTGCAATACAGTACAAGGCACTCAGACATTAACTAACATTCCTAGTACGGCAGGTCTTGATAGCACTTACTCTATTGTAGGTGGGGCAATACCTCAAGATACTTATATTGATACGGTTATAAGTCCTACTATTGTGACTACAACGCAGCAATCATCTTCAACAACTGTAGGCGGTTCAGTAACATTTAGTAAGACTATATATCCCTTACCACCTGACTACGAAACCATTACAGACAATACTCATTGGGACAAATCGCGCCATTGGCAAATGTTAGGCCCTGTTGATGCACAACAATGGCAATGGCTTAAATCAGGTTATATATCTACTGGCCCACGAGTACGCTGGAGAATTTTAGGCAATACATTTCAGATATGGCCTCCATACAATACGCAAGAGTATTTAGGTTTTGAGTACAGATCAAAAGGATTTGTCAGAAGTGCAACCAATGCTGTTTTAAATAGTTTTCAAGCTGATACAGATACAACGGTATTGGATGACACTATTATGGTCTTAGCTACAAAACTTAAATACTTCCAAATTAAGAGCTTTGATACAACATCCTTACAAGCAGACTATATGCGTTATTTAAGTATCGCTAAAGCTAACGATAAGGGTTCTGCCACATTGTCATTTGCCCCTCAACCTAGTGCTGTACTTATCGGTTGGGCTAACATACCTGATACTGGCTATGGGTCTTAATCATGGCACAAGCCCAGCGTAGAACAGCAGCCACTACCTCAATGGCAGCCCCAATTGGGGGTTGGAACAATCGAGATTCATTGGCAGAAATGCCTCCTTTAGACGCTGTAACATTAAATAACTTTTGGCCTACCCCTACAGACGTACAGTTACGTAAAGGATGGACTAAGGCTTGTTCAGGAATAACTGGTCAAGTTGAAACTTTAATAAATTACCCAACAAGTACAGGTTATAAGTTATTTGCGTTTGCTGGCACACAAATATATGACGCAACTGGAACAACTGGAACGGTAGTATTTACTGGACTTACTAATGCCAAGTGGCAATCCATTAATATATCTACTTCAGGCGGTGATTTCATTATCGCTTGTAACGGTGTAGACCCTGTTCTTATCTATGATGGCTCGTTTTGGGCTTTTATGGCTACCACGTCAACAGCTCAGACAATATCTAGTATTACTAGGGGCGGTACAGGTAACTTAACTGCCACCTTAACAACGGCTGCACCTCATGGATTAATTACAGGTAATCGGGTATCTATATCAGGTGCTACACCTAGTCAATTTAATGGCATTTACAGAATAACGGTTACAGGTGCTTCTACCTTTACTTATACAATGGCTACTGCCCCAAGTGGTAATGCTACCGTCATGGGAACATATACAGTCAACGGCATAACTGGCGCAAATAGTAACACATTTGTTAATGTCAATTTATTTAAAAATCGTTTGTATTTTTGCCAAAACAATAGTTTAAGTTTTTGGTATTTAGATGTAGCTTCTATATCAGGCCCAACTACAGAGTTTCCTTTAGGAGCTTTCTATCGTAACGGTGGTTACTTACAAGCAGCAGGAACATGGACTCTTGATGCTGGTTACGGTGTAGATGACTTTATTGTATTTGTAAGCTCGATGGGTGAGATTCTTGTCTATCAAGGAACAAACCCTAATGATCCTACTACTTGGGCTATGAAAGGCTTATGGCAAATGGGTCAAACCTTTAGCCGTAGATGCTTCTTTAAGTGGGGTGGAGATTTATTACTGTTAACTCAGGATGGACTTCTTCCTTTAACTGCTGCGCTTCAATCAACCCGATTAGACCCTAGAATTAACTTAACTGACAAGATATTTTACGCAGTCTCATTAGCTTGTAGTGAATATGTTAACAATTTTGGCTGGCAGATTAACTTTTTAGCTGAAGCTAATATGTTGATATTAAATATACCTACGAATGACGGTATAGAACAGTATGTAATGAACACCATTAATAAGGCATGGGCTAGATTTACAGGAATTCAAGCTAATTGCTTTGAAGTGGCAGGCGATACTAATATGTACTTTGGTGGTAACGGTTATGTCGGCTTATTCTTTACTGGATTTTCAGACAATAACGCTAACATCATTGGAAACGCTCAACAAGCGTATAACTACTTTCAGACACGAGGGCAGTTAAAACGGTTTACATTGGTTCGACCCATATTCCAAACAGATCGAGGGATGCCTACGGTACTTTGTGGTATTTCTACTGACTTTGAGACTGTTCCACTAGTTAATCAATTAGCGTTCAACCCAGCCACTATTAATACTGGTATTTGGGACTCTGCTAGGTGGGATGAAAAATCATGGGGTGGTGGTGCTGTTATTACTAAATACTGGCAGGGTGTCACAGGATTAGGGTTTGCTGCATCTATTAATCTTAATGTGGCTTCACAGAACATAGACTTTCATTGGGCTTCTAGCGATTATGTGATGGAAAATGGGGGAGTTCTTTGAGAAGAGTTACTACTGAGAATCAGAAGTATTTGGGGGATTGGTTAGTAAGAATAATGAATCACCCCTTACCTCATGAGACAGTATGTATCGGTCAAGAGATAGATGGAGAAATAGCAGCAGTCGTTGGTTTTAACAATTTTATGCCAAATGCGTGTCAGATTCATATTGGTGCTACAGATTCTAACTGGGCAAGTAAAGATTTATTATGGGCTACGTTTGATTACCCCTTTAATAAATTAAATCTTGGGGTTATAATAGGTCAAGTATGCGCTAATAACGCAGACGCACTAAGGTTAAACCGACACTTAGGCTTTAAGATTGTAGCTGAAATACCCGATGCTCATATGGATGGGGATTTGGTAATTATGACTATGAGGAAAGAAGATTGTCGGTTTTTAGACATCCAATGTCCTCTAAGAAAGTTTAAAGGAGAATGATATGGGTGGTGGTGGATTTTTAGGATTAGGGCCTGCTGCTAGTGCGCCTCCTCCTCCTGACTATAAGGCGGCAGCACAAGAAACTGCATCAGGAAACTTAGACGCTGCAAGAGCTGCGACTGCTGCTAATCGTGTTAATCAAGTAACTCCTTATGGAAACTTAGATTATTTCATTACAGGTCAAGACCCATATGGTAATCCAACATGGACTGCTGCTACCTCCCTTTCAAATGTCGGTAAACAATTATTAGACACACAAAATCAAACTAGTTTGGGCTTAGGTAGCACAATTAATGCCCAACTTGGTCAAGTACAAAACACAATGGGTCAAGGATTTAACCCTAATTTACCTTCAACTGGATATAACCCAGGCCAATCGTACCAAGACGCTGCAATGCAACGCTTACAACCTCAATTACAACAAAGTCGTGAGGCATTAAACAACCAATTAGCAAATTCGGGAATTCCTGTAGGTTCTGAGGCTTATATGAGAGCGCAAATGAGTCAAGCTCAGAAAGAAAATGACTTATTGGCAGCTAATACAACGCAAGGACTTAATGCTGGTTTAGCTGCAAATCAACAAGCATTTGGTCAAGAACTTACAAAATACAATATTCCTTTAAATACATTAAGTGCATTGCGTACAGGCGCACAAGTACAGAATCCTACATTTGTAAACTCTGCACAGCAAGCAACAACTTCAGGTGCTGATACTTTAGGTGCTGCTCAAATGGGTTACAACGCTCAGATGGGCGACTTTAACTCTAAGGTTGCACAACAAGCTAACTTTAATGCTGGCTTGATGGGTCTTGGTGCTGCTGGTTTGTCTGACATCCGCACCAAAGAAAACATTAAAGCTATTGGCTGGTTGCTTAATGGATTACCTGTCTATGAATTTGAATATAAGCCCGAATGGAAGGCTGAGGCTGGTCATGGCAAGTTTATTGGTGTCATGGCTCATGAAGTTCAAGAAGTACAGCCTGAAGCGGTTATACATAGACCTGACGGATACAAAATGGTTAATTATGGAGTGTTAAATGCCTAATCCTTACACAAATATGTATATGCCTAACGGATTTGAAGACGCTCAACAGGGTTTAATGCCAACATTTCAGAATATTGGTCAACAACAAGCTAACCAAAACGCTGCATTGCAGGCTCAAGCCCAACAAGTACAACAAGCAGGCATGACGCAAAAAGGTCAACAACTGGGTGGTGATGCAAGTCAAGTAGCTATGGCTCAAGCACTTAGAAATAGTGATCTTTATAAAAAAGGTCAAGCACAATATGGAATGGCTCGATACGGTTCAGGCAATGTATACGGTTACGGTGGTCAAGGACAAGTCCCTACTAGCCCTGATTTTTCTGTAGATTCATTTTAAGGAATAATTATGGCAGATCAATTTGGTAATTTATCACCTGAAGAATATCAACAGCAACAAGAGATTAATCGTCAGCAAAAAATGGCTCAAATGTTATTGAGTCAAACTCAGCAACCACAAGGTCAGATGGTAGGTAATCGTTTTGTGCCTCCTAGTTTCTTTCAAAACATACTTCCTTTAGTAAATGCGTATCAAGGTCGAAGATTAGCAGAACAAGGTGATGTTAAAGCTGCTGCATTAGCCGAAGCTATTAGAAATAGAGGGACACAAGATTTAGAACAAATGTTAAAACTTTCTAAGGGTACACCTGAGCAACAAGTGCCACAAGCAGGGCCACCAACTGAAGAAATGTTAAATCAAGGTCAAAAGAGTTTGCCAAATAGAACTATTGAAGGTCAAGCACCAAATCCAATGGCAGCTATATTAAGAGGTCAAAATTCAACTAATCCTTTAGCACAACAGTTTGCAGGAACATTGCTTACTAAGATGACAAAACCCCCTGAATTAATTAATGTACCCTCAGGTGGAACTGTAGGCAGAGCAAAAGATGACGGAACATTTGAAACACTTTATCAAAGTCCTAAAGAATATTCTCCATCGGAAATGCGTAAAAACTACGAATATGCAGTACAAGTTGATAAGTACCCAGGTACTTTTACGCAATTTTCAAGAGAAGTGGCTAATTACAAAGAACGACCCATAAAAATTAGTGTTGGCGGTGGACTAATTTCAAATGAAGGTGGTGGGGTTAATAACAATGGAATTCCTGTTGGCAGATATAACAAAAATGGTTCTTATACCACACCAAAAGGACGTGTATTTCCAGCATCTGTTGTAAATGAAGCTCAAAAAGAACATGATGCAGGAATAGCTTTAATAAATAAATTAAATAATTTAAGTGAAGATGATATTACAAATGCTTTTGGATCTTTAACTGATTATTCTACGTCAAGACTTGGAAGAATGGCTGGGCCAACTAAAACTCTTGATGCTCAAGTAAAAATAAATAATTTACAAATTGGTTCTGTTTTAAATAATTTATCACAATTAAAAGGTGCAAGTTCTGACAAAGAAATGGCACAAATGATTAAAGATTTTCCAGGTTATGAAGCCTCACCAGATATTATGAAAAATTGGGTAGAAAGAGCTGCAAAAGAAACAAATAGATTTTTAAAAATGCGAGAAGATAGATTTGCATTTGACACAGAATACGCTCAAGAAGGAAGATTTAATAAAAAAAATGTTAATGCACCTAAATTAAGTCCGCAAGATACAGAAGCACTTGCTTGGGCTAATTCAAATCCTAAAGACCCACGTTCTACTGACATTAAGAAAAGGTTAGGTCAATAAAATGGCTTTTGATCCTGATAAATATTTACAAACACCATCAACATTTGATCCTGATGCGTATTTAGGTCAGACTACATCACAAGCACCTGTTCAAGCTCCACCAAAAGCCACAGTATCTCTTGGTAATTTTGAATTACCTAAAACAAATAGTCCTGCTTTAGCCACATTAGGTGGTGTACCTTTAATGAGTGGTGCTGGTGAATTATATAAAGGTGTAGGTGCATTAACTCAGTTAGCTTTCCCTGAAACTGGCTCACAAATGGTTCAGCAAGGTCAAAATTTAGTTTCTAAAATGAAAGAAATTGAGCCTATTAGTGCTACTGCTGGTCAGATAGGGTCTTATTTTATACCCGGTACAGCAATGTCTAAAGTATTAAGGGCTGCATTACCTGCAAACTTAGCAGGTCGGGTTGGTGCTGAGGCTATTGCGGGTGGGACATTAGGTTATGGACTAACACCTGGCTCACAACAAGAACGTATTAAAGAAGGTGCTATTAACGCAGGTGTTGGTGGATTTTTACCAGCAGCAGGCGCATTAATAAAAGCTGGTTTACCTGAAATGTTAGGCGCAACAACAGGCGCAGGTTCTGAAGCTATTAAACAAGCATATAGAGCAGGTAAAGAAGGTTTAGAAACAGGCAAAATGTTTGCTGATAACTTGCGTAAAAGAGTAGCTCAATCTGACGTATTAGAAAATGTATCTTCTAACTTAACCAAAATGGGTCAAGATTTATCTTCTGCCTATCGTGGTGGCATGGTAAATATTAAAAACGATAAGTCTGTATTAGATCTTACTCCTATTCAACAAACACTTAAAGATGTAAATGATGCGTTTAAGTTTAAAGGTCAAAGCAAAAATGCTTTAGCTTCTGAGAAAATAGATGAAGCAAACAAAGCTATTACTAAGTGGGGGAAATTAGACCCTGCTGAATACCATACTCCTGAAGGTTTAGATGCTTTAAAACAACAAATCGGTGGAATCTTAGAAGATATTGATTTTAAGAATACGGCTGCAAGAAAAGCTGTTGGTGATATTTATTCTTCTGTTAAAACAGCAATTAATAAACAAGCTCCTGAATACTCTAAAGTGATGAAAGATTATCATGAAGGCTTAGACACTATTAATGAAATTAAGCGAACATTTAGTCAGACTGGCAAAGCTGCTACTGATACACAATTACGCAAATTACAGTCTTTAACTCGTAATAATGTAAGCACTAATTATGGTAGTCGTTTAGATCAAATGAAAACATTGGAACAACAAGGTGGTCAAGAAGTCATGCCCGCACTTGCTGGACAGGCTTTAAATTCTGCAATGCCAAGAGGTTTATCTAGTCGCTTAGGTGGTATGGGATATATTGGTGGCGCAGCTTTAACTAACCCAATGCTTGCTCCTGCCGCTTTAATGGCATCTCCTCGCTTAATGGGTGAAGCTGCATATTACACAGGTAAGGCTTCAGGTTTAATGCCTCCATCTAAAAATGCTCAAGATTTAGCAAGAGCATTGATGCTAAAACAAACAACGCAAGGAGTTAATAATGAGTAGAAACGGTAATGGAATATTCAATCTTCCTGCTGGAAACCCTGTACAAACTGGTACAACTATCAGCTCTACATGGGCTAATAACACCCTCTCAGACATTGCTAATGCTCTTACGCAGTCTATTGCTGCCGATGGTCAGACTACGATTACAGGCCCATTAATTGGGTTAGATAGCACAGTAACATTTGGTGGTACAGGGCAGATTAATCTTCCTGTAGGAACAACTGGACAAAGGTCAGCTACACCATACGCAGGTATGATTCGTTATAACTCTACATTTGCACAGTTTGAAGGATATTCAGCTAGTGGATGGACTCAGGTAGGTGGTGGTGCAACTGGTGGCGGTGGGGATCAAGTATTTGTTCTTAATAGTACGGTTGTAACAACTAACTATACACTTCCATCGGGCAAGAATGCGGAATCCGTTGGGCCTATATCTGTTGATAGTGGTATTACAGTCACAATTCCTACAGGTCAAAGATGGGTAGTATTGTAATGAAAACTACTTTAAAATAAGAGAAAGTAAAGGATAAATCATGCCGTATGGTCAAATTCAGGTCGATACAGTCAAAGACAGTTTAAACAATACATTAGCTCCATCAAGTTCTGTATTTAGAAATCGTATTATTAATGGTGCGATGGTTATAGACCAAAGAAATGCTGGTGCTAGTGTGGCAGTTACAGCAACTAACACTTTTGTTACAGATAGATTTTATGTATATGGTTCACAATCATCTAAATTAACTGCTCAACAAAATGCTGGCTCTGTAACACCCCCAACAGGGTTTTCTAAGTATTTAGGTTTTACTTCATTGTCTAATTATTCTGTTTTAGCGGCTGATATTTTTTATACGGCTCAAAAAATTGAAGGTTTTAATACTGCTGATTTAGGTTGGGGAACCGCCAATGCAAAAACAGTAACTTTATCATTTCAAGTATATTCTTCATTAACAGGCACTTTTGGTGGCTCTATTAACAATGAAGGCTCAAACTATTGTTATCCTTTTACTTATTCCATTCCTGTAGCTAATACATGGACAACAATTAGCGTAACTGTTGCTGGACCAACCGCAGGAACATGGGCTGGTGCAACAAACGGAATTGGATTGTATGTATCTTTTGGACTTGGAGTAGGTTCTACAGGAAGTGGTACGGCTGGCTCTTGGTCGGCTAATGCTTATTATTCAGCCACAGGAGCAACATCAGTAGTAGGCACAAGCGGTGCAACATTCTACATAACAGGTGTACAACTAGAAAAAGGCGAAAACGCTACTAGCTTTGACTATAGACCTTACACTACAGAACTACAACTTTGCCAACGCTATCTACCAGCTTTTAATTTTAGTGCATCCAATGGTTCTCTTGGTTCAGGATTTGCTAATGCAACTACAAGTGTACTTATTAATTGTGTTTTTCCAGTTCAAGTTAGAACTATAGCAACTGGAATTTCGGTTACTGGTTCTTTTAATGCTTACACAATAATAGGTGGAAACTCAGGAAACTTTACATCTATTACATTAGCTGCTGGTCAAAGTTTATATTCAGGAGCATTAAATTGTACTGGTGGTTCTGGTTTAACCTCTGGACAGGGAACATTTTTGTTGTCACCGTCTGGAAATTCGCAAATTTTATTTACAGGATGTGAACTATGATTGACTTTACAGGTTGGAAATATTACACAAATCCTATAGGCAAAAATATTGGGATAACTATTACAAATGGTAATACACAAGAAAGTCGTTCTTTAACAGACCTTGACGTAATTGCTTGGATAGACGCAGGCAACACACCACTACCAGCAGATGAAGGAGTAGCATAATGTCAGTCATAATTAATGCCTCAACGACTTCAGGGCTTGTAATGACCTCTGACTTAAGTGGTCAACTTCAATTTCAAAACAACGGTGTTAACTTACCTATGGGCGGTGTAGCACCTGCGTTTAGTGCTTATCAATCTTCTAGTCAAGCCACATTAAATAATAATACGTTTACCAAAATTCAATTTCAAACGGAAAATTATGATACAAACAGTAATTTTGATAATGCTACAAATTATCGTTTTACACCGACAGTAGCAGGATATTATCAAATTAATTCAAGAGTTGGTTTAAATCCTGACCTTCTTGCTGGTGGAGCTATTACAACAATATATAAAAATGGTTCTGAATTTGCAAGAGGTGGAATTAATTCAACTACATCAGGATTAGGTGCATCTTCTGTTGTTTCTTCTCAAATGTATTTAAATGGTTCTACTGATTATATTGAAATTTATGTATACCACAATAGTGGTGCAAATTCATCATCAGCTTCTGGTCAGGCTAATACATATTTTAATGCTTGTTTAATAAGAGGTTCATAATGTACGAAAAAATAATTAAACTTTATCCTAGTCTTACACAAGAAGATTTTGCAAATGGTGTAATTATTCTTCAAAATGACGGTAAAGGCGATTACATAAAAGAATGGAATCATTCCTTACCTAGACCTACAGAGGAGCAATTAGCATGAGTATGTTACTTGATGGTACAAACGGTGTACAACCACCAGTTGTAACTACTACGCAAAAAAACGCTCTTACTGTAACTGCTGGTTATGTAGTGTATGACTCTACATTAAACAAACTTTGTGTATATACAGGTTCTGCTTGGCAGACTATTACTTCAGCATAATATGGCAGAGATTGATCCAGTTAAAGTAGGTGTTATGTGGCAGAAGATGGAGACTATGGAACGTGAAGTTTCAGAGCTTCGTGAAGATGTCAAGACACTATTAGCATTAGCCAATAAATCAAAAGGTGGTTTGTGGGCTGGCATGATGGTGGTATCTGCTATCAGTTCTTTAATTGGATTTCTTTCTCACTACTTTTCTATTAAATAATGGATACGTTAGAAATACTAACGAAAATATGGCCTTTACTAGTAGCGTTTGTTACGTTAGTTATTGTCCTCGCTAAGATGGATAATAAAGTATCTGTATTAGAAGAAAAAGTCAGAACGCTGTTTGATCTTTGGAATAAAAAATGAATATCCAAGATATTTTAAAAGCTGTTTTACCTATTGTGGTAGCGTGTTTAGCTTGGTTACTTGGTCAAGTTTCGGACTTTTCTACTCGACTGACTAAGATAGAAGGTCAGATGCCAGCTTTAATTACCAAAGAAAATGTACCAACTGACTCACCTTTGTCTGCTGAAGCAAGGCATAAATTAAGAAATGAAATTTATACTGATATACACCAACTTCAAGTCAAAGTTCAGTTGCTTGAAGAACGTGAAAAATATGGGAAAAAATAATGTTTGGGATAGATGATATTTTAACGGTTGGCATGAAACTTGTTGATAAATTTGTTCCTGATCCACAGGCCAAGCAAGAAGCCCAAATTAAACTCTTAGAGATGCAACAAAATGGTGAGTTAGCTCAACTACAGGCTGACATGAACGAGCAACAGGAAGTCACCAAGCGTCAGCAAGCAGATATGATGTCTGATTCATGGTTATCTAAAAACATTCGACCAATGACGTTAGTTTTTATTTTGTTTACTTATACCGTATTTGCCATGATGTCAGCATGGGACATAGAAGTAAACAATAATTACGTTGAGCTGCTTGGTCAATGGGGTATGCTTATTATGTCTTTTTACTTTGGTGGTCGTACTCTTGAAAAAATTATGGAGATGAAGAAAAATGTTAAGTAATTGGGATAAATCTTGCGACATGGTGCTTGCTCACGAAGGTGGGTTTACTAACGATCAACGTGATTCAGGAAACCATCTACCTGACGGTAGACAAGGCTCTACAATGCTTGGATGTACACAATATAACTGGGAAGCGTATGTCGGTCATAAGGTCACCCAAGACGATATGAAGAAGCTAACCAAAGATGATGTTAAGCCTCTTTATAAAAAGAATTATTGGGACGCTGTTTCAGGTGACTTGCTACCTACTGGTTTAGATTATGCAGCTTTTGACTTTGCAATAAATGCAGGCCCAAGTGCTTCAAGAAAGATGATTCAACGTGCATTAGGTGTAACTGCTGATGGTGTATTTGGCCCTAAAACAATGGCTGCTATTGAAGCTGCTGATGGTAAAGAACTCATGCAAAAGTTTAGTGACGCTAAAACAACATTCTATAAAAGCCTAAGTAACTTTAATGTATACGGTACTGGCTGGCTCAGACGTGTTGCGGATGTCCAAGCCGTAGCCAATAAGATGATTGGTTAGCCCTTATAGTATTTCCATTTTTCAATGAAATAAGGGTTTTTTGAAGGTCGGATAAAACCAAAGCGTTCCCATGTTTTTAATACGTTAGTTGCTTCAGGTTTTACCCATACAAACAATTGTGGATTAAATATTTTTGCTGGTGTCATTTTGGTTCTCCTACACATTTATAAAGTTTAAACTTCTTACTTGGATGCCATTTGTCTAGGATTAAATAACCGTTTTTACGCAGCTCTCCAACCCTAGTTGATAGCTTCATACCACCACCATTAGTAAATGCGTCTAGTGGGCTTATCCAACGCTTCTTGGCTAGTTTTACAATAATTTCATATTGACTCATTTTTTACTCCTCATTATTCGACAATCGGCTTTTTCTTGTGGTGTGAAATCAGGACTTATTTCTGATAATTCACAGTTCTTTGTACCCCAATGTGTTTTTGTTTCTTTACGAGCAAGTTCAGTCATAAAGATCAGATAAAAACAAATAATAAGCGTGGCTGTATAAACCACACCCATTTTCATAATTTATCATCCTCAAAGTCACGTTGAGCTTGTATTCTGGCAAACTGCTCACGACTTTCAACAGATATACACCACATTAATCTACCTAGTTTTTCAAAATCTTTAGACTTTAAATATTCTTCAATAGATTCTGCCTGTTCAATAGTCGCTGAATATATATCTTCGCTAAAGTTCTCAAACAACGTGTGATCATAGTCAGCATGGTGATTGACTAATTCTTTAACACGTTCTTCAATAATATCTTCAGCAGCAGCATAGCGTTCTGCTTCTGTATCTGTGGTTAACCAAGAATCGTAGCTCATTAGAATCCCCTCACTATAATCCAGCACAGAATTGCTGGGCCAAACATGATTAATGCTCCGATAACTGCCTCTATGAATGTTTGCATTTTATTTCCCTTTAAAATGATTAATGAATACAACAACTACAGAATAATTAAGTTTTGTTAATAATGCAAGTAGGTAGATTCCCTAGTGTGTAAAAATACAACAAAAGGAAAAGTCAGAGATAGGCACGTATGGGACTAAAGGGAATAAGTCCCCCTACCCCTGACTTAGATTATTTTTTAATTGAAAATAGCTTAATAAACATTTAAACATTTCCCAATGTTTTTGTAAATCTGCTTGTTCTATTTCGTGTATCTGAGTTTCTGTTTCAGACACAAATACAATTGCACAACGAGCATCTGGCATATTTAATCCATGTGCATACGCAGAAAGTTGTAAAATATGTTCTGTATAGACCGCAGCGTTTTCAAGGGATTCTTTCGTCTTAAAAT
>Ga0209298_10000259_pt1 | contig 34804 bp, 22 predicted proteins | sample S_140806_EF_Meta_FD_187325 | JGI IMG/M metagenome (GOLD analysis project Ga0209298, IMG submission 187325) | Freshwater microbial communities from Lake Simoncouche, Canada to study carbon cycling - S_140806_EF_MetaG (SPAdes) (version 2) | ecosystem: Environmental > Aquatic > Freshwater > Lake ... | reverse complement strand
GCAATACGATTACAAATGGTCATTCGGAGCTACCGGAGGACTTGTGGTTGGCCGTAATTTCTCCGACCATTTTGGATTACAGCTTAATGCCTTGTATTCTGATCTTGGACAAAGACATACCACAAAGGTAGAGGGGTATCCGGATCCAATATCTTATACACAAAGGATTACCTATTTCAAATTTCCTTTAATGGTGAGTTTAAATACTAATCCATATAAGAAAATCAGTTATGCGTTAGCTTTTGGACCTCAATTGGACGTTCTGGTTAATGCAAGGTCTTTTGATACAGATGTACGTCAATCAACAATTGATCCAAGAATTACTGATTATCCTGTAGAGAACGATCGATTTAACAAAACCCTTGTAAGTGGAGTAATTGATGCCGGAATTAATGTTAGGCTTAATTATAACATGCATCTGAATTTGCATTATCGATTTGATTATGGATTCACAGATGTTGAGGATAAAGATGCGTTTTACCATGTTACCGAAAATGGAATTCGTTCAACAAAAAGGATTTATGACTTCGACAGAGATAAATCCCGTTGGGTGTTGAATAGTCTGGTTGTAGGGTTTACTTATACCCTCAATCGTTACTGATTTTTTAAAATTTACATGAAGAAACCCAGGGTACTACTGGTTTATACCGGTGGGACCATTGGCATGATTCAGGATAGTGCTACAAGTGCTTTAAAACCATTTGATTTTAATAATCTTGTAGAGCAGGTTCCTGAGCTAGACAAAATCAGTTGCGAAATTTCTTACCGCTCTTTTGGGGATCCCTTGGATTCATCAAACATTCAACCAGACCATTGGTTAGGTCTTGCCGCACTTATAAAGGTTAATTATTTTAAATATGATGGGTTTGTGATTTTGCATGGTTCAGACACCATGGCTTATACCGCTTCAGCCTTGTCTTTTATTTTTGAAAATCTTGCTAAGCCAGTTATACTTACCGGTTCACAACTTCCAATTGGTGAGATTAGAACAGATGCCAAGGAAAATTTAATTACTGCAATTGAAATAGCCTCATCTGGTAATAATCAAATAAAGGAGGTTGCGATATATTTTGATTATCATTTACTTAGGGGAAATCGCTCAAGAAAAAATCATTCTGAAAAATTCCGAGCTTTTGATTCTCCTAATTTTCCACCCCTTGCAGAAGCTGGAGTTCATATAAGATATAATATTGCAACGGAGATTGATTCTATAGCTCAACCTAATGAGTTGATTATTGCTGAAAAGCTAGATCAAAATATTGCTATATTGAAATTTTTCCCTGGCATAACCTCCGCTGTATTAAAAGCAATAGTTAACATCCAAGGTCTAAGGGCAATTGTGCTTGAAACTTTTGGAGCAGGAAACCTTCCTACCATGCCATGGGTTTTTGACCTTTTATCCAAAGCAAATGATAAAGGGATAATCCTTGTAAACATTACACAATGCCACGGTGGTTCAGTTGAACCTGGAAGGTATGAAACCAGCAGTCACCTTGTAGCAGCAGGTGTCATTTCTGGAAAGGATATTACCACAGAATCCGCTGTTACGAAGCTAAGTTATTTGTTAGGTAAGTATCAAAATATTGAAGAGGTTAAAGAAAAATTAACCATTAATCTAAGGGGAGAAATTAGTTGAAATATTGAGAAATAAAGTTTCAATTTTACCCCTTGTCATATTTATTAATTTCCTGAAATGAACGTTAAAAAGGAAGCAGCATTAAGTTACCATAGTAAGTTTCCTGCAGGTAAAATAGAGGTTAATGCAACCAAGGAAGTTTCCACACAAAGAGATTTATCACTAGCCTATTCACCTGGAGTTGCCGAACCCTGTATGGAAATATTCCATGATCCAGATAAGGTATATGATTATACGATTAAAGGAAATTTAGTTGCAGTTATAACAAATGGTACAGCTGTCCTTGGTTTAGGAAATATTGGTCCGGAAGCATCCAAGCCAGTAATGGAAGGAAAAGCTGTTTTATTTAAAAAATACGCTGATATTAATGTATTTGATATAGAGCTTAATGCAAATTCTGTAGATGAATTTGTAGCTGTTGTGAAAGCACTAGAACCAACTTTTGGCGGAATAAATCTTGAGGATATTAAGGCCCCGGAATGTTTTGAAATAGAAAAAAAACTAAAGGAAATTGTTGGAATTCCTTTAATGCATGATGATCAGCATGGAACAGCAATAATCTCTTCAGCAGCATTATTGAATGCTCTTGAAATTGCTGGAAAAAGCATAGAAAAGGTTAAGTTTTTATTTCTTGGAGCTGGTGCCGCAGCTGTTTCCTGTGCAAGGATGTATGTTACCATTGGGGCCAAGGTTGAAAACATTATGATGTTTGATAAGGATGGATTGATTCATCAAGGGAGATCAGACCTCAATCCTTATAATAGTATGTTTGCACAAAACCACTCTGTTTTACCAACGCTTTTAGAAGGATTTTCGGGTATTGATGTATTTGTTGGTTTATCGGCCGGGAATATTGTAAAACCTGAGATGTTGTCGAAAATGGCAACTAATCCAATAATTTTTGCTCTGGCTAATCCAGATCCTGAAATAACCTATGAATTGGCAACGCAGGCCAGACCTGATGCAATAGTTGCCACTGGAAGATCCGATTATCCCAATCAGGTAAACAATGTTTTGGGATTTCCATACATATTTAGAGGCGCTTTGGATGTACGTGCATCGCATATTAACGAAGCGATGAAAGTTGCCGCCGCAAAAGCACTTGCCAATCTTGCCAAAGAACCTGTTCCTGATATTGTAAATAAAGCATATTCTGAGAAAAATATAACCTTTGGTAAAGATTATTTGATCCCAAAGCCTATGGATCCAAGATTGATTATTGAAGTAAGTGCCGCTGTTGCGGAGGCTGCAATACAATCAGGAATTGCCAAAAAACCATTTGCAAGTGTTAAAGAGTATAAAGAGAAACTTCAGGATAGAATGTCCTCTAGTGAAAGTATAATTAGGAATGTCATTCAAAAAGCAAAGAAAGATCCTAAAAAAGTGGTTTTTGCTGAAGCGGATAATTACAAAGTTTTAAAATCTGTTGAAATTATACTGGATGAAGGAATTGCTGTACCGGTATTGTTGGGAAATAAGGCCAAAATCGATTTAATAATTCAGGAAAACCATTTGGATATCAAGGGTATAGAAATTATTGATCCAATGGAAGAGTCTGAAAAAAGAGAGGAATACGGCACAATATTTTTTGAAAAAAGAAAAAGAAGAGGTCACTCTTTATATGATTGCCAAAAATTAATGCGGGAAAGAAATTATTTTGGATCTATGATGGTGCAACTTGGTGAGGCTGATGCGTTTATATCCGGATTAACCAAAACATACCCAAGCACACTTAAACCAGCATTACAAACAATAGGTAAAGAACAAAATACTAACCTAGTTGCAGGTATGTATCTAATTAAAACCAAAAAAGGTCCTTTCTTTTTTGCTGATACAACAGTAAATAAGAAGCCTGATGTTGAAGGGTTAATTGATATTACCAGATTAGTTATGAATGCTTTGAAATATTTTAACGTAGAGCCCAGAATAGCAATGCTTTCCTATTCGAATTTTGGATCAAACATTGATCCCGATACACAGGTAATTATCGATGCAACCAAGGCACTTCAGGAAAAATATCCGGATGTTATTATTGATGGTGATATTCAAGCAAATATGGCATTAAGGCCAGATCTTTTAAAGGAGAACTATCCATTTACAAGATTATCCGAAAAAGGAGCTAATACTTTTATATTTCCTGATTTGTATTCAGGTAATATTGCTTATAAACTCATGCAGGAAATGGGCAATGCAGAAGCCGTCGGCCCAATTTTATTGGGAATGAATAAACCTGTCCATGTTTTACAATTGGGTTCCTCTGTTAGGGAAATTGTAAATATGGTTGCAATTGCTGTTGTTGATGCTCAAAACAGAGCTGAATTATGATTTCATATTTAAAAGGGAACATAACAGTTCTTGAACCCACTTTTGCTATTGTAGAATGCAATGGAATTGGGTATGAAGTAAAAATCTCTTTGATTACCTTTCAGTTACTTAGAGATCAACCTAATGGTCAGGTATTTACCTACTTCCAGGTCAGGGAAGATGCACAGGTACTTTATGGATTTTATTCAATTGAAGAACGCAGAATCTTTGAATTATTATTAAGTGTTTCCGGAGTTGGAGGTAATACCGCGCTTATGGTGTTATCGAGTATCAGCGTTCAGGAAATTCAAGAAGCAATTGCAAGAGAAAATGTAAAATTATTACAGTCTATTAAAGGAATTGGAGCAAAAACCGCAGGTAGAATTATTCTGGAATTGAAGGATAAAGTTTCTTCGACTGGTGGAGTATCTCTGACAGGTAATGTTGCATCCGCCTCTCCAAAAAGCCAGCTAAAGTCTGATGCTTTGGCAGCTCTTGTGAGTCTTGGATTTCCAAAAGCATTGATGGAAAAAAGGCTGGATGAAATTCTAAATCAACAGACTCCTCCAGAGAAAGTAGAAGATTTAATCAAAGCTGCATTGCGAGGTAACTGATTTTTAAATAAATTTGACTTCTCCTTAAGGTACAATCTACAGGTAAATCTCTTCAATTCATCGATGGAGTAAAACTTACCCTATCATTTTAGTAATTATTAATTAGGAAGGTAAAATTGCACTTAACTTCCCTTGCTATATTGTTTACCTGTTTTGGTCCCTTTTCGGGATCAAATCATGCTTTTTTATTTTCTGCGTATAATAATCAGTTTTTTACCTATGCCCCGCAATTAGTATTTGCTGGAGATACAACAAAACCGGACACGTTATATTATCCTTTTCAGGATTATTATGATTTCACTTCCAGACCAGAAAATTCTCCCTTGTTTATGGAAGATCCTTCCAATATTCAACAGAATTTTGAACTAACTGAAGATGGTACAGGATTTTATGTAACAGAAACAATGGGAGGAATAGAAATACGGCCACCTTCCTACATGACCTTCGAAGAATATGAAAATTATTTTGCTGATAAATCCGAAAGTGACTTTTTTAAAGAAAAATCCATCGCAAGTAATGAAATTACATCGAAAGGGTTGATTCCGGCAATTAATGTCAATAGTGGATTATTTAGAGATATTTTTGGAGGTGGAACCGTTGAAATCCGGCCAAATGGAACAGCCCTATTGACTTTTGGTGTAAGGAGAAATAAAAATGCCAATCCATCTTTAACCATTCAGCAACAGAGAAATATTTCTTTTGATTTCGATCAGCAGATACAATTAAACGTTGTTGGAAAAATCGGTGAGAAACTCAAAATAAAGGTCAATCAAAATACTGAAGCTACTTTTAATTTTGAGAATCAGATGAAACTGGAATATACCGGTTTTGAAGATGAGATACTTCAGAAAGTAGAAGCTGGTAATGTTAGTCTTCCGCTTAATGGTTCCTTGATTTCAGGTGGACAAAACCTGTTTGGGATAAAACTCGGAATGCGGTTTGGACCGCTTGATATTGTAACGATAGCATCCCAACAAAAAGGAAAAACGAGTGAAGTTTCAGTTAAAGGAGGCGCTCAAACAACCAGTTTTCAGAAAAAAGCTGATGAATACGATGAATGGAAGCACTACTTTTTATCTCATTATTTTAGAGATAATTATGAATCCTGGTTGCAGAATCTCCCAGCCTTGCAATCACCTGTAAATATTCAAAGGATTGAGGTATGGGTAACCAATACTTCAAATGCAACAACTCAGAATCTTAGGAATGGTGTTGGTTTAGTGGATTTAGGAGAATCTAATGATGCTGTTAAATATAATCAAGCAGTAGCCCAGAATAATAACAATTTTGCATATCCAGTAACAGATAATAATGCTAACCTGGTGTACGATCTAGTCACCAATCAATATCCAGGTGCAAGAAATTTTAATGATGTTATTTATACGGATCCCTCTCAGACTAAACCACTTACAGGTATGGAGCAGACCAGGGATTTTGAACGACAGGCCAATCTTAGACGATTAAATGACAATGAATATAGATATAACAAAAATCTTGGGTATATCTCCTTAAATACTAAAGTACAGGCGAATGAGGTGGTTTTTGTTTCATATGAATATACCCATGCAAGTTACCCTGGTCAGGTTTTTAAGGTAGGTGAATTTTCTTTAGATGTTCCTTCTTCTCAGGACACTCAGAATGTGTTGTTTTTGAAAATGCTGAAGAGAACGAACGTAAGTCCTGTTGATACTGCTGGCAATACCTATCCAGCCTGGAACCTGATGATGAAAAATGTGTACAGCATCGGAGGTTTTAATTTACAACCGGATAATTTCAGAGTAGATATTTATTATCAGTCTACAGGGGGAGCCGGAGATATTACCTACTTGCCAACTTCAGCAGTTGCAAACACTCCATTGTTGCAGGTGATGAACCTTGATAAACTTAGAAACAATAGTGAATCAGGACCTGATAATTACTTCGATTTTCTTGATGGACGAACTATAATTTCAGAAAAAGGAATTGTTATTTTTCCTGTTTTGGAACCCTTTGGATCGCATCTTGTCAGTAAGTTTAACGGAAATCAACAGGATTCAGCAGAATATGCATTTACCACACTTTACTCAAAAACAAGAGCGGATGCAGTTGCATTTTCGCCACAGGTAAACCGATATTATTTAAAAGGTCAATATCAGTCTTCATCGAGTTCTGAAATTATGTTGAATTCGGTACAAATTGCCCAAGGCTCGGTTAGAGTTACAGCTGGCGGAGCACCTTTGACTGAAGGCGCTGATTATACGGTAGATTATTCTGTTGGAAAGGTTAATATAATTAATCCAGGAATTTTGACCTCAGGGCAGGAGATAAAAGTCACCTTTGAAACAAACACATTGTTTGATATTCAGGCAAAAACATTGGTTGGTGCAAGATTTGACTTAAATCTTTCGAAAGATGTTCGATTTGGAGCAACAATATTACACTTGAATGAAAGGCCTCTAACTCAAAAAATCCTGATTGGAGATGAACCATTGTCCAACACAATGTGGGGATTGGATGGACAACTCAATAAGCAATCAAAATTTTTAACACGATTATTGGATCGTTTACCTCTTTTGAATACCAAAGAAATTTCTCAGGTAAATGTTTCCGGTGAGTTTGCTCAGTTGTTGCCGGGGCATCCAAAACAAATTGAAACTAGCACGGAAAAAGGAATTGCATACCTGGATGATTTTGAAAGCACAAAAACATTTCAGGATTTAATGGGTGCTCAGGGATGGAAAATATCATCCTTTCCAACAGGATCTGGATTATTTATTCCACAGGATACCAGCCCAATTTCTTCTGGTTTTACCCGCGCCAAAATGACCTGGTACCAGATAGATCAGGCTTTGTATAATTCAGGAATTTTATCTGATACAACGAAAAACAGAGTTAAAAATGATCCTTACCAAAGGCAGTATAATCCCAAGGATGTTTTCCCTAACCTAACAACTACAGCAGGAAGTAATTTGTTGAATACCCTTGATATTCAATATTTTCCGACTCAAAGAGGTCCATATAATTATGAATACCGCCAACAATGGTTAAATACGGATGGTACTTTTGTAAATCCTGAACAGAATTGGGCAGGTATGATGAGGAGGACAACCGGAAATACCGATTTTGAAGCAGCCAATTTTGAATTTATTGAATTCTGGATGTTGGATCCTTTTTTAAATGACAGCTCTCCAACCAATGGTTTTATGGCAATTAACCTTGGAAAAATAAGCGAAGATGTTATTCCAGATGGTAACAGATTTATAGAGAATGGAATGCCGGAAGATGGGTCAGTAGACGGTTTAATTGAAACAGCATGGGGTTTTGCTCCTGCGATAATTCCACCTAATACAGCCTTTTCAAACAATGCCAATGCACGTCAATTTCAGGATGTAGGGTTTGACGGACTTTCTGATGGAAAGGAAAGGGATAAGTTTCAGTTTTATCTTAGTAATCTAGGGTTTTTAAATCCCGATGCTTACAATGCCCTCAATAGCGATCCCAGCTCTGATAATTTCAGGTTTTGGGACGAGAGCAGTGGAGGATTTAATGCCGATGTAGATATATTAACCAGATATAGAAACTACTATGGCACAGAAAGGAATTCTCCTGTTGCATCCGGTGGTCAACAATATACCCCTTCCAGTACTCAGATGCCAGATAATGAAGATTTGAATAATTCTAACACATTAAATCAGTTCGAAGAATATTATGAATATAAAGTAAAAATAAATCCGGGTGATTTACAAATTGGTCGAAATAATATTGTAGATAAGGTTGAATATATTTATACCACAACAGATGGTACTCCAAGACAAACCAGATGGTATCAATTCCGAATTCCACTGGTTAATGGTCTACCTGTTAATGGCATTTCCAATTTTAAAGCGATTGACTTTATCCGCATGTATGTTTCTGGGTTCGACCGGGATGTTGTTATGCGTTTTGCAAAATTTCAATTAGTTGCAACACAATGGAGAGCCTTTAGGAATTATTTAGGAGACGATATGGTAGGACCTGTCATTGATCCAGGTAATACCTCAACAATATTTGATGTTGGAACCGTAAATATCGAAGAAAATGGGGCAAAATCTCCAGTAAATTATGTTATTCCCCCAGGTATTATACGTCAGAATAACCCGGGTGACCCTACCACCAATACTCTTCAGAATGAACAGGCTTTATTACTTAGAGTTTGTAATCTAGAAGATGGTGATGCAAGAGGGGTATTTAAAACAATTCAGTATGATTTAAGATCTTATACAAACCTGAAGCTTTGGGTTCATGCAGAACAAGTTTTAGGAGATTTAACTTATACTCAAAGAGGAGATTTGACTTGCTTTATTCGGGTTGGTTCAGATTATACAGATAATTATTATGAATACGAAGTTCCATTAACTCCAAGCACCCCTGGAGTTTATAATGGAAATAGTGAAGCAGATCGAGCCAAAGTTTGGTTGCCTGAAAATCAGATTGATTTTCCTTTAAGTGTTTTCAGCGCTGTTAAAACAGCCAGAAATGATTTGGTTACTGGAGGGGTCATTGGATTAAATGACAGGTATTCCAAATCTGTTGAAGGAACTGATGGTCATAGGGTTACTGTAATAGGGAACCCTCAAATGAACAGTGTTAAAAATATAATGATAGGGTTAAGAAACCCTAAAGATGGCAACGGAAACGTTTGTGCGGAGGTTTGGGTAAACGAACTTAGGGTAACAGATTTTAATGAAAAGCCCGGCTGGGCTGCAAACGGAAGACTTAATTTAAAACTGGCTGATTTTGCACAGGTTCAACTTTCTGGCTCTCATACTACCCCCGGGTTTAGCTCGATAGAAACAAAAATTAACGATAGAAGTAGGGTAACTATTAGTATATATAACTTTACTGGTAATTTTGAACTGGGTAAATTATTTCCGAATAAGTTTGGAATACAAATGCCATTGTATCTAACCTATGGCGAAAGCTTTAAAAACCCTCAGTTTAATCCTCTGGATCCGGATATCCTATTTGATAAAGCTTTTGAGAATAAACCAGGTAACCAACAGGACAGCCTGAAAAAAATATATCAGGAATACCAGTTAACTAGAAGTTATGGTCTGAATAATGTGCGTAAAATGAGAACCAATAGCGCATCCAAACCACATTTTTTTCAGGTCGAGAATTTTGCCTTTACTTGGAGTGTAAATGAGCAGTTTTTCAGGAGCCATACTATAGAAAATCAAACAAACCGGCAGCATAAGGCGGTTATTGATTATGCATATAATTTTACTCCTAAACTTTGGAAGCCTTTTAAAGATTCTAAAATGTTTGGATTTTTAAAGGAGTTTAATTTTTATAATGCACCAAAAAGTATTGCCTTTAAAATTGATGGCGACAGAAAGTATGAGGAAAGAAGGTTCCGTTCAACGGCAAATCAGGGTACAATTCAACCAAACTTCACAAATAATTTTCTGATTAACAGAACCTATGCGTTCAGATATGACATTTCTCAAAATCTGAGTTTCAATTATAGTGCGCAAAATCAAGCTCGCGTTGACGAACCCTTTGGTGCAATTGATACTAAGGAAAAAAGAGACTCCTTATTTTCCAACTTATTGACACTTGGAAAGGATACTTCTAAAAACAAAACGCAACTTATAAATATGGGTAGAAATCTATCCTTTAATCAGAATATACAGATTAACTATAAACTCCCATTTGATAAAATAAAGCCACTAAACTGGATTAACTCAACTGCTAATTATACAGGTACTTTTAAATGGCAATCTGCCCAGTTGCAGAATGTTTCTTTAGGCAACACGATAAATAATGGTGCAACAATTCAGACAAATAACCAGCTGAATCTTGGAACACTATATAAAAAGGTGCCTTTCCTGAAAAAAATTATTGAAGAAAAACCTAAGGCACCTAAAGAAAATCAAGTAAAAGCGGGTTCGGGTCCGCAAAACAAGCCCGTTGTCAGCCAGGATACTACCAAGGACGATCCGTTTTATTTTATTAAATTAATTGGGAAGGAAGTCGCACGAATTATTTTAAGTGTTCAAACTATTGAAATTCAACAGGGTAATAACCGGACAACCTCGCTGCCAGGATATATGCCTTATACAGACAATTTTGGTTTAGACTTTAATTACCAGGCTCCGGATAGTTTTGGGGTTAAAAATACCGCTCTACCTCCAGGGATTGGTTTTATCCTGGGGGATCAAAAAGATATACGAAATCAGGCTGCTCAAAATGGTTGGATTTCAAAAGATACCAGCCTTGCATATTATTATCAGACTTCGAATTCAAATCAATTAACCGGTAGGACAAATGTTACCCTCTTTAAAGGGTTCAAAATTGATCTTACAGTTTCAAGAAATAAATCTGAACAGTACAATTCTATTTTTGGTTATAATTCTCAAGAAAATACTTTTCAAAATGCAAATGAAAACATGACAGGAAGTTATTCGGTTTCTTACATTGGCGCATCCACTTTATTTGAAAAAAGTGGCACAACTTCAAAGGCATTCGATGACTTTGCCAATACTCGTAGAATTATATCAAAAAGACTTTCAAAGGAAAATCCGAATTATAATGCCCAGAATCCATATTTCGAAAATAGTGAAGGTTATTTTAATGGGTATGATAAAGCATCACAAGATGTATTGATTCCTGCTTTTCTTGCAGCATACGGGTCTGGAAAGGCAGAAAAAATAGGCCTTACCCCTATGCCGGCTATTCCACTACCTAATTGGAATGTAAATTATTCGGGTCTGGGTAATATACCGGCACTGAAGGATATTTTTAATAGTGTTACGATCACACATGCATATAGGGGAACCTATTCGGTAGGTAGCTATGTAAGAAATTTATCTGCCCGGGATAGTGATAATGATGGTTATTCTGCAGAAGTTACAGAGGTCGGCCCGACAACTGATATTGATGGTAACAGTGCTACAATGGTGAATTTTCAACCTATAAATGTAATTACCAATGTTTCACTTACAGAATCATTTGCCCCGTTTTTAGGAGTTCAGATGAATTTCAAAAAGGGATATACTTTTTCTTTTGAACATAAAAGAGACAGAACGCTTTCATTAAATATTGGAAACACTCAAATAAGTGAAGTACGTAGTAAAGACTTTACATTTAATTTTGGATGGAAAAAAGATAAATTAAACCTGACTTTGCGTTTATTTGGTCGTACGATAAATATGACCAATACTCTTAATTGCAGACTTGAAACAACATTGAGAGATACAAGAACAAGAAACCGTACACTTGATCTTAAAAATGACCCAGCCCCGGTTACTAATGGCAATTTCTCTTTAATTGTTAAACCTTCTGTTGATTATCAGGTAAGTACAAGGTTTACCCTAAGACTGTTTGCTGAACACAATTTAAATAAACCAGCAATCAGTTCCAGTTTCCCTACCTCTTTTACAAATATCGGCCTACAGGCAAGATTTACCCTTACAAACTAACCGCTCAAAATCTTAAATTCGCACCTTACCGAAAACAATATGAATTTTCCTGAAGATTTAAAGTACACTGCTGACCATGAATGGATCCGTTTGGATGGAGACTCAGCATATGTTGGTATTACTGCATTTGCTGCCCGCGAATTAGGTGATATTGTATTTATAGATATTAACACAGAAGGTCAGGCCCTTGAAGCCAATGCTGTGTTTGGTTCTGTAGAAGCAGTTAAGACTGTCTCCGACTTATTTCTACCAGTAGCCGCAACAATTGTAGAATTTAATCCTGCATTGAAAGATAAGCCCGAATTGGTAAACGAAGATCCTTATAATGAAGGTTGGATGGTTAAAATTAAACCAGCACAAAATGCCGATTTTAGTGAACTAATGGATGTAGATGCTTATAAAGCAACGATTAACGAATAATTCAGCTACTTTTAAATAACCCTGCTTCATGCAGGGTTATTTCTTTATGATAGATAAAACATTCATTTTTTCGTTGTTACCGTATTGTACACTAGAAGTATGATTCGGATTTTCTTTTTATTTTTCTTTCTGGGGATAATTTCTCTTGGAAATTCTCAAGGCTATGGCCCCGAAATGAATCTGGCCAATCAGTATTTCATGGAGGGAGATTATGTTCAGGCTCACGAATATTATGAAAAGTGTTATAAACAAAATGATAAAGATTTTTTTATTATTCAAAGAATATTTGAATGTTATTTAAATAAAAATCTGACAAAAGAGGGTGTTTTATTTATAGATAAAGCTGTAAAAAAAATTAATGATCTTCCTCAGGCCCATGTTTTAAGAGGATGGGCTTATAGTAAATCGGATGATTTAAAATCTGCAGAACAAATCTGGAATGATTTAATTTATAAAAAACTCAAGACTCAAAATGACTTTGCTACTGCAGCCTCCTATTTTGGAAGTTTTTATCAGCCAGAATTTTCTGTTAAAACATATCTTCAAGGAAGAAAAATATTAAAAAATAATGAATTATTTTTGCAGGAACTTGGAAACCTGTATCAAATGCAGGCAAAATATCCTGAAGCTATTCGGGAATGGATTACCTTATATTTCCAAAAACCTGAATATCTCAATTATATCAAAAGTCAATTGTTGGCTGCAATAAAGCCTGAAAATGCAGAACAAATCGAATCTGCTTTGTTGGGCGAAGTTTCTAAATATCCACAGGAACCAGAAATAAGAGAGCTTTTGATAGAAATGTACCTGCAAACCGAAAATTTTGATGAAGCATTGTTGCAGGCAATGGCAGCTGACAAAGTGTTTAAAGAATCGGGAGAAAGAATATTTCAGTTAGGAAAATCGTTTCAGGCAAATGAAAAATTTGAACTTTCAAATAAAGCATTTGACTACATATTGCAGAAATATCCAGATGGAATGAATTATTACCCGGCCTTTGTTGAAAAGGTGGTAAACCTTGAAATGGAAACATTCAGTTCAAAGCCAATAGATACTTTGAAGATTCGTACAGTTGTGAATACTTACAATTCCTTGCTTCAAAAGTTTGGCAGAGGAAATACAATGTGGCAGGCAGTTTACAGAAAGGCCAAGCTTTGTGCATTTTATTTGAATGAGCCAGAATCTGCCAGAATCGAACTTGAATCTTTAAAAGAAATAAATATTCCTCCAAGGCAAAAAGCTGAAATAAATATACTTTTAGGGGATATCTATTTAATGCAGGGAGATTATTTAAATGCCCGTAGAAATTATTATTTAGTTGAAGAGCAATTTAAAGAAGATCAGCTTGGCTCACTTGCGAAATTCAAGGATGCTAAGCTTTCATATTATAAAGGTGATTTTGAAATTGCTCAGGCAAGATTAAAAACGCTTAAAGAAAACACTAGCAATGATATATCAAATGATGCTATTCAGTTGAACCTGATTATTCAGGACAATACAGTAATGGATTCAACCAAGGAAGCATTGGTTTTATTTGCACAGGCACAACTTTTGCATTATTGTCATAATAATAAACAAGCCCTGATTATGCTAGATTCGATCTTTTACAAATTCCCCGGACATACTCTTTCGGATGATATTTGGTGGGAAAAGACACTAATTTTTAAGGAGGATCAAAATTATTCCAGCATGCTTATGGCCATAGATCATATTCTATTAAATTATAATACTGGAATTTATGGAGATGATGCTTTATTCTACAAAGCAGAATATTATGATTATTACCTTAATTCTGTTGAAAAAGCAACAGAATTATATCTTGACTTCCTTATGAAATATCCGGGAAGTTTATACAAGGTTCAAATCAGAAAAAGAATCAGAGAACTTAGAGGTGAAAAAGCCATACAAGGCTAATTTCAATTAGGTACTTTAGAGGCTTCTATTGGTAAGTTTGTTTTTGAAATAGCCTGATAACCACCATCTACCTCGTAAAAATCTGTAATACCTCTTGATTTAAAAATACTTGCTGCAATCATGCTCCTATATCCACCTTGACAGTGCAGGAAAAATCCCTTTTTATCCTGAATTGAAGTGAACCATTCATCAATAAAATCCAAAGGAAAATTATTTGAATTGACTATATGTCCATTTGAATATTCACTATCCTTACGAATATCTATTACAAGTGAATTTTGGTTATATTTTTCTGCGAATTCATTTCCTGTGATTCGGTTGATCTGATCTATTGGTTTTCCAGCCTTTTTCCAGGAATCGAATCCATCCTTCAGAAAACCGATAACATGGTCAAATCCTACCCTGGACATTCTAATCAAAGCTTCTTCTTCTTTGCCAGGTTCGCTAACCAAAATAATTGCTTGATTTACATCCTTTACCAAGGCACCTAGCCATGGGGCAAATTGTCCCCCTAACCCTATATTAATGGAGCCTGGAATAAACCCTTTAGCAAATTCTCCTGCTTCTCTCGTATCTAAAATTAATGCTTCATGATTTCTGGTTTCGTATTCAAAACTATCAGGAGTATATCCAACTAGACTTGAGGTTAAAAGCGCATCTAGATGTTGAGGTCCTTTTTTATTTAATGCAACATTCAAAGGGAAATATCCTGGAGGAGGAAGCAGACCTTCTGTAACAGCCTGAACAAAAGACTCTTTACTGGGTTGATTTAAAGCATAATTCATGGATTTTTGATGTCCCAAGGTATCCTGGGTTTCCTTCATCATATTTTTACCACAAGCACTTCCAGCACCGTGACCAGGATAAACGATTATATCATCAGATAAAGGCATTATTTTATTATAAATTGATTCATACAGCATACCGGCAAGTTCCTCCTGAGTCATACTTGCAGCCTTTTGGGCAAGATCTGGCCTGCCAACATCCCCAAGAAAAAGGGTATCTCCTGTGAATAATGCGAGATTTTTCCCGGATTCATCTGTTAGTAAGTAACAGGAGCTCTCCATGGTATGTCCAGGTGTATGTAAAACTTTTATACTATAGCTTCCAATAGTAAAAACCTGATTATCACTAGCTATTGTTGCTTTAAATTCAGGATTGGCATTTGGGCCATAAACAATTTCTGCACCGGTCTTTGAAGCCAATTCAACATGACCAGATACAAAATCTGCATGAAAATGGGTTTCAAAAACGTATTTTATTTTAACGCCTGCTTTTTCAGCTTTGTCCAGATACGGTTTTGTTTCACGCAGAGGATCTATAATTGCGGCTTCCCCATTAGAATAAATAAAGTAGGCTCCTTGAGCCAAACATCCAGTATAAATCTGTTCAATCATACATGCAATTTACGTAGATTGATTATTAGTGGTTATCAATACAATATTGGATTTATGGCAAAAGGTACTATCCTAGCTTTATTTTTCACCTTCCATTAAAATTGGTTCTAAAATAATTGCACTTCTTTTAAGTATTAATTTTTTATCCTGTTCCATTTTTTTTAATAATCTGCTTATTACTTCTCTTGAAGAATTTAGGTCATCTGCTATTTCTTGATGGGTAATTTTTATTTCAGAATTTCCAGATTTTATAAATTTCCTTTTAAGGTAAAACTCTAATTGTTGATCCATTTTATTAAATGCAACCTGATCTAGAACTTCCATAAGCTCTCTAAAACGGTGGAGATACGTTTTAAAGGTAAATTCCAGCCATCCCGGAAAGGCTTTTGACCATTCCATCATAGATTTTACTGGAATCATAATTACTTCAGAATCCTCAGATGCAATGGCATATAAATCACCTGTCGAACTTTCTTCTCCACAATAAAGGGTTAATGCACAACCAGACCCAGGCTCTATTGTATACAGGAAATAGGAATTTCCGGATTCATCTTCCCGATAAACATTGATTCGTCCTGCAATACAAAGAAGGGAATGAGTTATTGGTTCTTTAGCATGAATAACGGTTTCACCCTTTTTGAATTGTCTCACTCTTCCTTTTTGGAGTATCCCGGCAATTAAATCATCTTCGAACCAAGGATAATTGTTTCTGACTTTTTCAGTTAGATCGTTACTCATGGATTATTCGAAAAGAATCATTACTGATCCTTTTTCAACAGTTTTTCCTTCTTCAACCAATACCTTTTTAACTTTTACTTCAATAGGAGGACTTTTTATAATGTTCTCCATTTTCATAGCTTCCAGAATAAGAACTGGCGAGCCAGGGTCTAAAATATCTCCGGGATGGATTAATATTTTTCGAATTAATCCTGGCATTGGTGCCTTAATTTCATTGATCTTTTGTTTCCCAATAGATGAAATCCCTAAATCACTCAATAATTTATCAATTGACGAAGTGATTTTTATTTCCAAATACTGACCGTTTATCTGCCAGGTCATTTTTTTTCTGTCAGAATCAATACTTGTTAAATAGGCCTCAAATAATTTATTATTTCCTGATATAATAAAGATGTTGTGTTCTTTTTTTTCAATATTCCAACTAATATCATCTAAAATTACCGTATTGCCTTCCTTATTTACCGTAACATTTTTTTTTCCGAATCCTGAAATTTCTACTTCAATCATAGCTGCAATTTAGCTTTTTGATGACTTTTAACCTTCTGTTTATAAATTTAATAGGTTCCGGGATTCTTAATAATTGATAGTGAAGCCATTTTTAATGAATTTCGAATCTTCTTTACCTAATTAATGAACAAAGGTATTCTGTCGCTTTCAGTAATTCTGCTGGCAATTTTTTCCTGTAAAACTTCTAAAAATGCCCAGTTACCAGTTAAAACTGATTCTGCTCCATCGGAAATTACTGCTTCTCCCAAGGAAAAAGAACCAGCTTGGTTAAGTAAAAACTCGGTTTATTTCCCTTCAAAGACCAGAATAAATGATCTATTACATACCCGTCTTGAAATAAAATTTAATTGGGACAGTGCCTGGGCTTATGGAAAGGCTACTCTTCAATTTAGACCTTATTTCTATCCAACCGATTCATTAATTCTGGATGCTAAGGGATTTGAAATCAAAGAAATTTCTGTTTTGAATGGTGAAAACAAAAAGTCATTGATTTATACGTATAACAATAGTAAAATTCAAATTAAATTAGATAAAACCTATACAAGGGATCAGGAATATTCAATATTTATTGAATATGTTGCAAAACCTAATAATTTGAAAGTAGAAGGTTCCAATGCTATTACGGATGCAAAAGGATTGTATTTTATAAACCCGGATGGATCTGATCCAAAAAAACCAAAGCAAATTTGGACTCAGGGAGAAACAGAATCTTCCTCTTGCTGGTTTCCTACCATTGATTCACCGAATGAAAAAACAACGCAGGAGATTTTTATCACTGTCAACGATAATTTTAAAACCCTTTCAAATGGTCGGCTCATAAGTTCATTGTTAAATGCTGATGGAACAAGAACAGATTACTGGAAACAAGAATTGCCTCACTCTCCTTACTTATTTATGATGGCAATAGGCGAATTTTCTATAGTTTCAGATAAGTGGAGAGGCAAAGAAGTTAATTATTATGTTGAAAAAAAATATGAACCATTTGCAAAATTGATTTTTGGTAATACTCCTGAAATGTTGGAATATTATTCTAACGTACTGGGTGTTGAATACCCATGGGATAAGTTTTCTCAGGTTGTTGTCAGGGATTTTGTTTCTGGAGCAATGGAAAATACTGGAGCTGTAATACATTTCGGATTACTCCAACATAATGCAAATGAACATTTGGATAATACCTATGAGGATGTGATTTGTCATGAATTGTTTCATCATTGGTTCGGAGACCTTGTTACTGCTGAAAGTTGGCCGAACCTTCCATTAAATGAATCATTTGCAACCTACGGTGAATACCTGTGGAATGAAAATAAATATGGAAAAGATGAAGCCGACCGACATCTGCATGGTATGCTTACTGCATATTTAGGAGAGTCGCGTATAAAGCGCGAACCGTTAATCAGATACTATGTGAAGGATAAAGAAGATATGTTTGATGCCCACTCTTATCAAAAAGGTGGAAGAGTTTTACATATGTTAAGAAACTATGTTGGAGATGAAGCTTTTTTTGCTTCTCTTAAAGTTTATTTGACTAAAAATGCTTATAAATCTGCAGAAATTCATGATCTCCGACTGGCATTTGAAGAAGTAACTGGAAAAGACCTAAACTGGTTTTTTAACCAATGGTTTTTATCTCCAGGTCATCCTGAACTCGATATTAAATATACTTATGATGGAGTACGAAAAAAGTACGCAGTTTCGGTTACTCAAAAGCAAAATCTTAAGTATTTACCCCTGTTTAAATTACCAGTAAATATTGAAATTGTTTCTGGTGGTTCAAGGACTTTGATTCCTGTCAAGCTGGTTTCAAAAGATACAGTTTTTGAATTTGATGCTTTAATTGAGCCAGACTACGTTGTTTTTGATTCAGAACAAATGCTTTTAGCTAGAATTAACGAGGATAAACCAAGGTTAGCCTGGATTAATCAACTTAAGAATGGGATAAACTACAGACAGCAATCCTGTGCATTGGAATATCTATCTGCGGATATCAATGATTCAACTATATTTCCTGTTGTTCTTGAAAAATTAAAAGATGAATTCTGGGGCATCAGAAGTGAAGCGCTTGAAGCCTTAATGCTTTCCGACCAAAAAAATATAGAAATAGCTATTGATCAGGTACTTCCACTTATTGAAAAAGATCCAAAATCTGATGTAAGGGCAGCTGCAGTTGCTTTGTTAGAAACACCGATAAATCAGGAATCTCTTAAAGTCAAAGCTGTTAATGTTCTTGAAAAGGCGGTAAATGACAGTAGTTATTCAGTATCCTCAAATGCTTTGGAAGTGCTACAGTTATTGTCCCCTGAAAAAGCACTTCTTTGTGCAACCAAACTAGAAAATACGGAATCCTTTCAGATTAAGAATTCAATTGCTAGAATATATAAAGAGCAGAATAATCCAAAGGCATTTGATTTTATGATGAAAAATCTTGACGATGCTGAAGGTTTTCAAAAAATAACAGGTATTCAAAATCTAAAACAAATGATGGAAACTGCTACTCCAGAGCAAAAACAAAAAGGAATTGAATACCTGAAAAAGGAAAGTTCAGGAAATGGAATCTGGTGGATGAGAGCTATGGCATTACAAGTTCTAAATGATTATAAGGATCAAGAAGATGTAAAAACTTTCCTTGATAAATTAAAAGGATCTGAAAAAAACCCACAAATCCTAGAAATGTTAAAAGAGAATTAATTATTAATATAAAGTCTGGCAACTATTTAACTAAAATTAGAATGAGAATTTTTATCACGGGAAACAGCAGAAGTGGAACCACTATGATGGGACGTGTATTGAATTTGCATAGTAAAGTATTTACTTTTAAAGAGATACATTTTTTTGAACAGCTTTGCGCATCTTCAAACCTAGATAATGAGATTAACAGAGAAGCATCTGTTAATTTAATTGCAAGACTCCTTGCAATCCAAAGAGTCGGGTATTTACAGTATAGTGATAAAAATATTCAGGATTATATTGGCATAGCTAACGAATGGTATAGTAAGGAGCCAAATCCTGCTAGTCCGTTTACTGCCTATGACCGGTTTTTAGAAAAAGAAACTGAAATAAATGGGAGGCAAATTTCCTGTGAACAAACTCCAAGAAATATATTTTATATTAAAGAAATTTTAGACCATAACCCTAATGATAAAGTAATTATAATGGTAAGAGATATTAGAGATGTTCTCCTTTCTCAAAAGAACAAATGGAAAAGAAAATTTCTTGGCGCCAAGTCAATTCCATTGAAAGAAAGTTTTAGAGCATGGATAAATTATCACCCGTTTACCATTGCAAAATTATGGCAGGCCTGTGCTCTGACAACTGTAAATTATAAAAACAATCCTGGAGTTAAAATTGTAAAATTCGAAGATTTAGTTAGTAATCCTTCTGAGGTAATCTCAGAAATATGTGCATTTCTTGGATTGGAATTTGAGCCTCAGATGTTAGAAGTTCCTAAAATGGGTTCCTCGAACCGACAGGATTCAAATCAAAAACAAGGAATTGATTCCACCGTTTTAGGCAAGTGGAAAACAAGTGGATTGAACTCTAGTGAAATAAGAATTGTTCAGAAAACAGCACCAAAAGAAATGAAAATTTTTGGTTACCAAGAAGTAACCTTACCGTCATGGTCCATCTTAGATTTGTATTATTTCATTATTTTTCCAATCAAAATGGGTATTGCCTTATTAATGAATCTAAATCGAATGCGAAACATTTTTGAAACCATTAAACGGAGAGTTTCAGGAACCAAATAATAAAGAAAATCAACAATAATCGTTTATTTCCTGATTAATATTTAGTAAAAGAAAGCACATTACATGAAAAAAATTCTCATAGCTAACAGGGGAGAAATTGCATTAAGGATAATGCGGTCGTTAAAAGAAATGGGAATTTCACCTGTGGCCGTTTATTCTGAGGCAGATGCTCATTCACCACATGTTTTGTATGCGGATGAAGCGTATTGTATAGGTCCTGCACCATCTTCAGAATCATATCTGAACGGGGATAAAATAATTCAAATTAGTCTTGACCATGGAATTTGGGGAATCCATCCTGGATATGGCTTTCTTTCAGAAAATGCTGGTTTTGCGCGCAAGGTTAGAAATGCAGGTCTAAATTTTATAGGACCTTCTCCAGAAGCCATGGAAGTTATGGGATTAAAGCTGGCTGCCAAACAGGCTGTAAAAGCATTTAATGTTCCCTTGGTTCCAGGTACAGATGAGGCAATTAGTGACTTCCAGGAAGCAATTAAAATTTGCGAAGAAATTGGGTTTCCGGTTCTGGTAAAAGCTTCGGCAGGTGGCGGTGGTAAGGGTATGAGAATTGTGACCAGAAAGGAAGATCTGGAAACAGAAGTTGGACTTGCAATGAGCGAAGCTGTAAATGCCTTTGGTGATGGTGCTGTTTTTATTGAAAAATTTGTAACCCAACCCAGACATATTGAAATACAGGTATTGGGAGATACACATGGAAACATTGTTTATCTATTTGAAAGAGAATGTTCTATCCAAAGAAGGCATCAGAAAGTTATTGAAGAGGCGCCTTCATCAGTGTTATCGCCTGAATTAAGAAGGCAAATGGGTGAAGCTGCTGTTAATGTTTGCAAGGCTTGCCAATATACCAACGCCGGAACGGTTGAGTTTTTACTGGATGAAAACCATAAGTTCTACTTTCTGGAAATGAATACACGTTTGCAAGTTGAACATCCGGTAACTGAACTAATTACTGGTCTTGATCTTGTAAAAGAACAGGTTAAAATAACAGAGGGTTTGCCGCTTTCTTTTACTCAAGAAGATTTAAAAATTAACGGTCACGCAATAGAAATAAGAGTCTATGCTGAAGACCCTAGGAATAATTTTTTACCTGATATTGGTAAGCTTGATGTATACAAAACTCCTAAAGGTCCGGGTGTAAGAGTTGATGATGGTTTTGAAGAGGGAATGCAAATTCCAATTTATTACGATCCAATGATTGCAAAACTGATTGTACACGCTCAAACACGTGATGAAGCTATCTCAAGAATGATAAGAGCCATAGATGAATATAAAATTGTTGGAATTAAAAATACTCTGGAATTTTGCAGATTTGTGCTTCAACACGATGCCTTTACTTCAGGTAATTTCGATACCAATTTTGTAAAAACACACTTTTCACCTGAATCATTAAATACCCAACCTGACGAAAACATCTTATCAGGTATAAGCGCTTTAAGCGCATGGTTTTATCAGAATGGAAATTCGTCCGAACAAACCAAAGCAAAAAGTTCTTCAATGACCGTTTCAAACTGGAAAATTAACCGTACCCAATAATGGAAATTTCATCTGAAGATATAGTAAATTCTTCAAGAGCACCCGAACCTGTTGGTTTATATCCACATGCCCGTAAAGTAGGAAATCTCCTGTTTTTGTCAGGAGTTGGTCCAAGGGAAAGAGGTAAAAAAGAAATACCCGGCGTTGTCCTGAATGAGGATGGAAGTATTAAGTCCTACGACTTTGAAATTCAGTGTCATTCGGTATTTAAAAATATTGCATACATTCTTGAAGATGCTGGCTCATCATGGGATGATATTGTAGATGTAACTGTTTTTTTGACAAATATGAAAGATGATTTTCAGATATATAACAGAATATATGCTGATTATTTTAAAGAGAATAAACCTTGTCGTACAACGTTGGAAATAAACTGCCTCCCTACACCAATAGCAATTGAATTAAAAGTAATCGCTTTACTAAAGGAGGCTTAATGCATCAAATTTTACATTCTTTTAGAAGTTACTTTTTTTTGATTTTTACTCTGAGCTTTTTGCAACTTGAGGCACAGAAATCAAATTATTATAAATTATCCTGGAGTGCTCCTAATCAGAAAAACTTTTATGTTCAGCTAACAGCAGAGCCAAGCTCAGAAAACTATACAGATTTTTGCCTTCCTGCTTGGCGACCTGGCAGATATATTTTGCAAAATTATTCCGCATCAGTTTTTGGCTTTTCTGCTTCTGAAGAAAATGGACAATCATTGTATTGGAAAAAAATAGATAAAGATACCTGGCGGATTTTTCATCAGAAAACGAAAAAGAAAATAGTACTAAAGTATACTTTTTATGCAGGTCAGTTGGATGCTGGTTCGAGTTATGTAGCAGAAAATATGATTTATTTTAACGGCTCTAATCTGTTTATGTATGTAAAAAATAGATTAAATGTGCCGTGTTTCCTTGAATTATTAGAATTTCCTAAGAATTGGAAAAAGGCTACTGCTTTGACCTCATTGAATGATACATTACTATTTGCAGATAATTACCATGATTTTATCGATGCCCCAACTGTTTTTAGTTCAAAAATAACAACTTTTACTTTTTCTGATAAAGGCACCAATTTTTATCTTAATTTTTACGGAAATTATTTAGGCGATAATGAAACCAGTGAGTATTTAGTTACTCAGGTAAAAAGACTCGTTCAGGAGCAAATGGCTGTTTTCGGTGAGTATCCAATGAAAGAATACCATTTCATTTATTTGTTGTTACCATACAATTATCGGCATGCAGTTGAACATAGCTTTTCTTCGTGTTTTACTTTGCCGGATGAAGTAACTGCTTCTAAAGAAAGTGTTAAGTATGGATTACTAGGAATTACCAGCCATGAATTTTGGCACCTGTGGAATGTAAAAAGAATAAGACCCGCTGCAATGTGGCCATATCAATACCAAACAGAAGCATACACCACTTTACATTGGTTTACAGAAGGAGTAACAAGCTATTTTGAGGAACTTGCGTTGGTTAGGTCTGGTTTAATCACTAGAGAAGATTTTTATTCCCGCCAATCTCAGGTAGTAACTTCCCTGGAAAGGAGCTATGCCCAAAAGAAGGTAAGTTGCTCATTATCTAGTTTTGATACCTGGATTTCCACTTCAACTTTTGGAAATCCTTACCATAGACTTTCTTTCTATTCTTTGGGGCATAGAGCTGGTATTTTACTCGATTTGGAACTAAATAGAGTCTCATTAGGAAAAATATCCATGGATGATTTATTCAGATATTTACTGGAACAATTTTATAAAAAAGGTAAAGGAGTGCCCGAAGATGGTATTGAAAAGGCATGTAAAGCACTTACTGGTAAAGACTTTACCCCTTTCTTCAATCAGTATATCCATGGAACAGATACTGTGCCCTATGATTATTTTCTTGAAACGGTAGGGTTAAAGGTTACAAAGGTGCCAATGAAAGATAGTGGATATAAAAAAGTTGGTATTACCAAACTTGAAAGAAGCGAAGGCCTGTTTACACTTTCTGTAACACCTGAAAGTGATGCTGCAGATGCTGGCCTTCAGGATAGAGACCTTTTGGTTTCAGTTAACGGTATTTCAGTTAAAGATCTCGATCTTGATAAAGAATTTAACAGCCTTGGATTAGGAAAAACGATTAAATGTAAAGTGGTTCGTGAAGGAGAAGTGAAAGAAACTATCCTAACCTTTTCTGGTAAATCTATTTTATATGATTATAAGTTTGAAGAAATTCCTGGAGCAATTCCTGTACAAATTCAAAATCGTGAAAATTGGCTTAAAACAAGAGTTAATTAGATTTATATCATTTAGTTGTTTTTTTTGTATCGTATTAATTTCTTACGGGCAAGAATTATTACCCACTCCTAGCAGTGTAATATATGAGGAGATTAAACAACTTAATACCTTAGGTAGGGTACTATATATTGCTGCACATCCCGACGATGAAAATACTCGGTTCATTTCTTGGTGTACAAAAGCGAAAGGATTAGAAACGGCTTATTTATCTCTTACCAGAGGCGATGGTGGTCAAAACCTGATTGGGAGTGAACTAAGAGAATCTCTTGGAATTGTTCGAACTCAGGAATTACTTGAAGCCAGACGAATTGATGGTGCAAAACAATTTTTTACAAGAGCCAATGATTTTGGGTATTCAAAAAACCCTGATGAAACTTTTTCAAAATGGGATAAAACACATATCCTAAGTGATGTGGTTTGGGTTATTAGAAAATTCAAACCTGATATTATTATTACCAGATTTAATCCCGAACCTGGCACAACACATGGCCATCATACAGCTTCCTGTCTCCTTGCACTTGAGGCAATAGATGCAGCAGCAGATTCAACAAGATTTCCCGAGCAATTAACCGAAGTCAAAACATGGAAATCTAAAAGAGTTCTGTGGAATGCCTCAAAATTTTTCTTTACTGAAGCAAAGCCATTTGATGCTAAACTCTTTCTTTCTCAGGAGACTGGAAATTTTTTGCCCGAATACGGTGAAACAGTTCAGGAGATTGCAGCGAGAAGTAGAACTCAGCATAAAAGCCAGGGCTTTGGAACTGCAGGTATACGAGGCAGTTACATAGAGTATTTTAAATTCCTTAAAGGAGATTCTGTTACAAATGGAGATATTTTCCAAGGTCTGGATTTTACTTGGGAGAGAATTAAAGGAGCTGGTCGTTTGCAGACAGAGGTAATTAAAATTGTAAAAGATTTTAAACCAGATAATCCTTCTGCAAGCATTAAACCATTAATTTCATTGTACACAGATGTAAGTTTATATCCTGAATCAGATTGGAGGAATGCCCAGTTATTAAGAATTAAAAATTTAATTGTTAAATCATCTGGATTATTTGCAGATATATCTACTTCGAAAGCTTTTTTTACCCAAAAGGATTCCATTCCTCTAAAATTTGAAATTAGTCATCCTAACTCTATAAAAATAGAGATTAAAAAAATTGAGTTATTTAAAGATAAAATTGTTTTTAAAATAGACTCTGTAATTCCTGCCAATACTCCATGGATTTTTTCTCAGTCCATAGTTTTTCCAGAAAACAGTCCTATATCGGTTCCTTATTGGATGAATGGTTCATATTCTGAAGCTGAGTATGTTCAACCAGAATTGAACATGACAGGTTTACCGGAAAACCATCCTTTAATTATCGCAAAAATGAATTTTATAATTGAAGGGTTAAGTATCCTTATGGAAATTCCTATTAAAATGAAAGATGTTGATCCTGTTAAAGGAGAAGTAAAAGAACCTATATATTTAATTCCTGAAATTACAGCTATTCCATTCAGTAAATCAGAGGTTATTCAAAAAGGAAAAGAGATAGAATATGTAATTCAAATTGAATCAAATTCGGAAATGCCTGGCTTTGAAATTATACCTTCTGTTGGTAAAGAATGGGTAATCTCTCCTCAAAAATTTACCATTCCTCCCTTAAAACCTAAAGATAAATTCACTTTAAAATATAAAGTAAAGGCCCCAAAAAACTCTGATAATTCAAAATTGTATTTCAACTATGCATTAGAAAACAAGTTTCATCCTTTACTAATGAAATCTGTAATTACATACGATCATATAAAGCCACAGGTTATGCTGAATCCAGCAGAAGTAACTTTGGTAAGTACAGAATTAAATGCTCCTGAATTAAAGATCGGATATATTTATGGAGCAGGAGATGCCCTATTTCAAATTCTTGGTAAGTATTTTAAAGATATCAGTTTGATTTCATCATCCGAAATTAAAAAGGATGTATTGAAGGAGTACAAAGTAATTATTCTTGGTATAAGAGCCTTTAATACCCTTCCTGAATTATCTGTTTGTAATAAAGAATTGTTTGATTTTGTGTATAATGGTGGCACCCTTATTGTTCAGTACAATACCCTTCAGGAATTGGTTACTGATTCAATTGCACCCGTAAAATTGAAATTATCCAGAAATAGAATTACAAACGAAAACTCACCAGTTGAATTTTTAAATAAAACGCATCAGATTTTGAATTTCCCGAATTTAATAACTGAAAAAGATTTTGAAGGATGGGTTCAGGAGAGGGGATTATATTTTCCTGGTGAATGGGATACCACCATCTTTAAGCCTGTTATTTCTATGAATGACCCCGGAGAGAAATCTCAATCTTCAGGAATTTTAATTGGTGATTTTGGAAAAGGAAAATACGTTTATACTTCACTATCCTGGTTTCGTCAGTTACCGGCAGGTATTCCGGGTGCTTTTAAACTGTTTTTTAATTTAATATCTGCAGGTATACCTAAGGAGGATTATGAAAGAAGATAATTTTGATAATAAACCTCCTGTTGGGAAACGATGGTTGCATACGTACCTCACAGTTATTGTTTCACTTGGAATAATAATTGGACTATTAGCATTACTTCAATTTAAGTACTCTTGGAACTAATTGACTGGATTATTTTAGGAGCTACTTTGCTCATCATTGCTATTTATGGTATATACAAAACCAGAAAGTCGGCATCGCTGGAGTCTTACCTTCTAGGCAGTAGAAAAGAAACGGCATGGACAATCTGCATTTCAGTTATGGCAACTCAGGCTAGTGCAATAACGTTCCTTTCTACTCCCGGACAAGCTTATGAAGATGGTCTGAGATTTGTTCAATTTTATTTTGGACTTCCTTTAGCCATGGTTATTCTAAGCGTTACTCTGGTTCCTTCTTTTGTGCGTTCAGGGGTTTTTACAGCTTTCGAATTTCTTGAGAAAAAATTCGATCATAGGGTAAGGGCTTTAACCGCCTTTCTTTTTTTAGTACAACGAGGTCTTGCTGCCGGGATTACTATTTATGCACCTGCTATAATATTTACAACTGTATTAAACTGGGACCTGACCTTTACTATTATCGGTATAGGCGGATTTGTTACACTATATTCCATAAGTGGAGGAAGTGCTGCAGTTGCTGTAACACAACAACAACAAATGGCTGTAATGATGGGAGGCATGTTGCTTGCTGCAGGATTGATTATATATCAGTTACCAGTTGACTTGAACCAAACTTTTGAAATCGCAGGAATATTAGGAAAAGTAAATCCGATAGATTTTAAGTTTAATTGGTCTGACAGGTATAATTTCTGGTCTGGAATAACGGGTGGGTTATTCTTGGCCTTGGCCTATTTTGGAACAGACCAGTCTCAGGTTGCAAGATATTTATCCGGAAAATCCGAAGGAGAAATTAAAACTGGATTGATGATGAATGGTTTATTTAAAGTTCCCATGCAATTCTTGATTCTTTGTGTTGGCCTGCTTGTATTTGTTTTTTATCAATTCAACCCATCTCCTATTCATTTTAATCGAACACAATATGCAATTGCAAAAGAAAAGGATAGAAATGAAACCCTCATAAAATATGAACATCAATTGGCAGGATTGCAAAATGAACGCAATATTTTATTGGGGAATAAAGAAATTGGTACAGAAGAGAATAAGGCACAATTATTGAAAATTTATAATCAAGAAAAGAAGCTTCGAAATCAGGCTAAACAGGAAATTTCAAGTTTATTAGGAGTAAAAGAGGTTAAGGATACGGATTACGTTTTTATCTCCTTTATCTTAGATTATATGCCTAAAGGTGTAATTGGTTTATTAATTGCTATGATTTTATGCGCAGGGATGTCATCTACGGCCTCCGAATTAAATGCCCTTGCTGGTACCACTGCTATGGATTTTTACAGAAGATATTTTAAGAAAAACTCAAATGATGAATATTATGTTATAATGTGTAAAATATTTACTTTTTTATGGGGAATATTGGCAATATTATTTGCATTGCTTGCCTCAAGATCCGAAAATTTGATTCAGGCAGTAAATATTTTAGGCTCGTTGTTTTATGGAACAATTTTAGGAATATTTGTTTCAGCCTTTTATTTTAAAAATGCAGGTGGATTAATTATCTTAATAGCAGCTTGTTTGTCCCAGGCTTTGATAATAACCCTGTTTTTAGTTTCTGATATTGGGTTTTTATGGTACAACATGATAGGTTGTTTGGTGGTCAGTGGCATTGCTGGATTAACAGTATCATTTAAAAAAATAAAAAGCCATTCCTGAGAATGGCTTTGTTTGTTTGAAAAAGCAAGTATTACAGCTTGTTTTTCCATTCCGCAATGTTTTTTTCATTCATCCGGATGTAATCTGGATTTTCATCTTTTATGGCAAGTTCCTTTGCTTTTGTAGCAGTGGATATTGCCGATTTATAATCTTCCAACCCAGCTTCAATCCTGGATTTTAATGTCATTACCCAATATTTTTCCTCTTTAGATAATGAAGCATTTACCCATTCTAGTGCCTTATTCAAATCACGATTTGTATCAAAGTAATACCTTGCTGCCTGGTAATATGTGGTAGCAGAAACATCTTTGGATTGTAAAATCTTTTCTCTAATCTGTTCCATTACCTTTGAATCCACATCTACTTCAATTTTTACAGATACCTGAGTGTTTTCCCAACTTAAATTAAGATTTGCAGAATTATTGGTCAAATCATTAAAATCAATGGTAAATGTTTCAATTTTATTTGGAAGTTGTTTTGTATTGACTTTAAATCTCAAAGCATCATTTTCTTCCTTATAACCGTCAATACCCCAAAGCGCGGTATCCTTATTGATAACAATTGTCCATGAATCGTTTCCTGGAATTGTAAAAAGCACATATTTCCCAGCTCTTAAAAATTGACCTTCAAATTTTGTGTCATCGGAAAACTGAATGGCAGTGGCAGCATTAGCACCTGTTCTCCATAATTGATCATAAGGAACCAGTTCGCCAAATATTTTCCGGTTTTTAACCGATGGCCGCGAATAACTAACTGTAAAATCGGTGAGTCCTATTTTATGATTGATTTTTGCCAAAGGACTAGGTTGAGGCACAGAAATTTGAGATTCGCCAAGAGCAAAAGATAAAACTAAAGCCAGAAAGGATGTAAGTTTTTTCATTATGTAAAATTATTGTTTAAACGTGTATTTTCAGTTGAAGGTTAACTTATTCGCAGATTTTTCTTTTATTTTTTTGAATTCTGATTCACTTAATACAAATCCAACTTCGTTCCTTCTTGCAATAACCCTAAAAGGACTATTGTACCCTAGGAAAATTGGATTAGTATTTGGAATGACTCCATATTTTTTCAAATGAAGTAATAATTGTTCCTTTTGGTTTTCAATTTCTTTGTCTCCAGCATAACCACCAAATCTCAGCGTTGCCAAAACAAATGCAGAATCAGTACCAATAATTATTTCTTGATTTTGAGGTAAGGGTAAATCTGATATATTTTTCTCAGAAGGAAGCATAAAACACATTTTCGTTTTATCCTTCCCAAACTCCATGGTAACAGGAGCAGTCATAGCTATTTTTTCTTTGGATGAATTGTTTCCGAAAATATAGGAAGCAAGTAAATTGAATCCACTGTTTGCTGTTTCAGAATAACTTGCACCCGTCAGCTCCACAGAAATAAGATGTACCCCGGAGTATTGTCGAATTTCAAAGTTCTTATCTGAAATCAAGATAGAATATTTTCGTTCTTCGATATTTAGTAAACCTGTTCCGAATACATATGCTCCTGAAACTAAAACAATCAGAAAAAGGATAGATAAAATAATTTTAAAAACCATTAACCTTTATACCAGATTTATACTGGTTTGGTTGCATAAAATAGAAATGAAAAAATTTTATTTGCGGAGAGGGAGGGATTCGAACCCTCGATACCCTTTAGGAGTATACACACTTTCCAGGCGTGCTCCTTCAACCACTCGGACACCTCTCCTAAAAATTGAACCGCAAAGATAAGAATTATGGTTGTACTTCCATGGGTTTCCAGAATCGTTTTCCTTCTGTTTCTGCTACAACGTAATATTTCCCTGCTTCCAAAACCTTAGTTATCCTGATCAGGTTTTCACTTTCTGCATTTACCATATCATCAAATAAGGTATATAAGGTTTTCATAGTTCCGCTTAACAGTTTTATAGTTGTTTTTTGTGAATAGGCAGAATAAAATTTAATAATTCCTTGTTTGTCATCAGGTAAAACGTCAATAGAAAACTCAACAGGTATTTCACTTGCTTTTATTTCAACAGGTTTACTTGTTCCTTGATTTCCAAAAATATCTTCTGCCGAGATTCGGTAAAAAGCTGTTTCGCCTTTTTTAACCGGCAGGCAATAATATGTATATGTTTTCCTTGTTTTCGAGTTTACTGCAGGCTCAACCTGATCCAGTAAAACAAATTTTTCGAGGTCATAACTTTTTTCAATTATAAATCGTTTGCAATTGTTCTCTTCGGTTGTAGACCACTTTAATATTATCTGACCTTCATTAAACCTCCCCGTAAACTCCCCGAATTTAGCTGGTGGATTAAGCTTTGAATATCGGTTTATTGAGGTGATTTGCCATTGATTATTTAGCCGGATAAATGAGATTGCTGGGTCATCACCTATGGAATAGTAAGCCCAAACCTTTGCGTTTCCTGAGGGTATATAGAAACTTAAAAAATCTTTTTCATTCAGTGCGAAAAACCCGGAATCCGGAAGAAAAGGAACATCTCTAAGAAAACTGTAATAAAATGCATCTAATATTTTCATTTTATTATCGTATAAAATAAAGTAATTGCCCTCAACTTTTTTTGAATAAATTCGGTTAAATAAAGTTTGACAATTCAATAAATCAAGAGATTTACTTTTTGTTTCTTTACCATAAGCTATTGTGAATATTTCTTTTGACCCAATAAATGTACCTTTAGGAATTTTAACGATATAATCTCTCGTAATAAGAATATAACCAGAAATATCTGATACAGAATTTCCGGAGTTAATTAATTCAATTTTATGGCGCTTGTCATTTTTTACAAATCCAGGGGTATACCTAATAACTGAAATTTCTTGAGCAAATAAAGGATTACATAAATAACCTGACAACACGATTACCAACAAAAGGAAAAAAACCCTTTGCATCATATTTTTCTGATAATATGGAAGTTCTTCTTTCCCTTTTGTACTATCAAATAGTGATTCTCTAAAAATATCAAATCTTCCAATTTAGTTTCAAGGGCATTGGGTTTTTCATAATTTATCTTCAAACCACCGCTTTGAAACATTCTTCTCGCCTCGCTTTTTGACGGGAACACTCCCGCATCAATGAGGATATCCAATAACTCTTTGTCATCAAAGTATTCTTTTTCTTTTGAAAACGTTGGAGCAATTCTCATGACCTCGTTAAACCATTCACCTAATAGGGATTCAGCGTTTTTCTCACCAAAGAAAAAAGAAGTTGCAAGCAATGCATCTTTCAGTCCGGTTTCACCATGAACTTTTAAGGTTATTTCATGAGCTAGTGTTCTTTGAATTAACCTCGAAGCTGGATTTTCAGAATGCCTAGACTCTAAATCCAATATTGTAGGTTCATCCAGCAAAGTAAAAATCCTGATAAGTTTGGATACATCCTCATCACTTGCATTTATCCAGAATTGGTAAAAAGCATAAGGGGAAGTTTTTTTTGGGTCAAGCCAAATGTTTCCTCCCTCAGATTTTCCAAATTTAGTTCCGTCAGATTTGGTGAGTAATGGTGCTGTTAAAGCAAAGGCTTCGCCTCCATCCATTCGTCTAATTAATTCTGTTCCTGAAGTGATGTTTCCCCATTGATCCGAACCACCCATTTGAAGTTTACATCCATGGTGACGATATAAATGCAGATAATCGTATCCCTGAATCAACTGATAACTGAATTCTGTAAAAGAAATACCTGTTTCAATCCTGTTTTTTACGGAATCCTTTGCCAGCATATAATTTACTGTAAGATGTTTCCCAACATCTCTTAAAAAATCCAGGAACTTGTATTCTTTGAACCAATCATAATTATTTACGATTTCTGCCTTCCCGCTTTCAAAGTCCAGAAATTTTTCAAGTTGTTTTTTTATACAGGCTACATTATGGTTTAATGTATCAGAATCCAGTAATTTTCTTTCATCTGATTTGCCAGAGGGATCTCCGACCATTCCAGTAGCTCCACCTACTAGGGCAATGGGTTTATGCCCAGCTCTTTGCAAATGCACCAGCAACATCATAGGTACCATATTGCCTACATGAAGGGAATCTGCTGTTGGATCAAATCCAACATATCCCGCGATTTGACCTTCTTTTAATAAAGTTTCAGTTCCGGGCATTACATCATGTATAAGGCCTCTCCAGGTAAGTTCTTTGAGTAAGTCTGCCATAAAATTTAACCCGAATTTAGGATAAAGACTCGGCTTAAGTATTCAGTTGGACAGTTGGGGCAAAAAATCGAGGAAAAGATGCCTCTCGAACCGGAATTTTTTTGTAAAATTGTTCATTAGCTGAATGGTTTTCAGAAATTGGCTAAATCTGTGGAATCCAGGTACATTATGCGCTTTATCCTAATCAAGACCCCCATCATTTTATTCCTGTTATTCTGTATTGGTACACAGGTTTCAGGTCAAACACCGGGCTACGCTTCTTATACAGCCGGTGAAGGCCTAAGAAGGCAAAACAATTGCTCTCAAGCAATCCAGAAATACGATGAGGCAATTAAACTGGAGCCTGGGAATTATAGGTATTACTTTGCCAAAGGAAAGTGTTACTCTAAATTAAATCAGGATGATCAGGCCTTAACTGCCTATTTGCAGTGCGTGGAATTTAAACCAGATTATACCTCTGCCTATACTTTAATCGCAAGATTATATCAGAAGAAAAAAGAATATGATAATGCTGTGAGTTATTACAATCTTGCTTTTTTAAACGAAAAAGATCCAGGTAAGAAACTTAATTACAAGTTAAATGCCGTAAAACTTCAGTTAATGCAAAATAAAGTTGCAGAAGCAAATGCCAATATTCAGGATGCAAAGGCAATAGCTCCCGCAGATAAAAACGTATTATTTTATGATGGTGAAATAAATCTTGCCATGGAAAACTGGGAATCTGCCAAGCAGAGTTACCTCAAAGCTTCTGACATGGTAAAAGATGAACCCCCTGCTACAAGTGCAAAGTATTTTTATGGACTTGGTTTGGCTTATTTTAAACTGGGAGACAATGAAAATGCGAAAAAAGCATGGGAGAAAGCAAATTTTGGTCCATACAAAGCCAAGATTTCAGGCCTTATGAGCAAAAGCTCTCATACTTATTTTTATTCAATGGCGATTAGTTATTATCAAGGCGGAGATATTGAAACCGCACTTGCAAACCTTAATAAATCGGTTGAAATTCAGAATAATTTCAGTCCTGCTTATAAGCTAATGGGCATAATTGCAAACAAGAGAGGCCAGAATACTCAGGCTGTTGCAAACCTTCAAAAAGCTATTGATTTTGAGCAAGATCCTGCTAAAAAAGCTTCTATTTATGGTTTGTTGGTTAGCATTTATTTGGATAGAGAAGATTATAGTGGAGCATTAGCAGCAGCTACCAATGTACTAGCAACTCAGCCAACGAATGTTAAAATAATGCAAATGAAGGCTAAAGCTGAATTTAACTTGGGCAAATATGAAAGCGCAATTATTACCTGTGAAAATGCTGTAGCTGCAATTACAAACGATCCAGCAAAGAAGGCTCCTTTTTACCTTATTATGGGTATGGCAGCCAGAAAATCTGGTAAAAATGACCGTGCAAAAGAAGCTTTAAAATCCGCTTCTGTGGGCGTATATAAATATGCTGCGAAAAACGAACTTGATCTAGCTAACGGTAAAACAGGAGCAAATTGATTACAAACTTTTACTTAAGAGTACTCAATAAGTCCTTCTGGACTATTTAAAGTCAGTTTTTTACCTTGCCATTTTTCGCAATAGCCAGTTATTGAGGCATCAATCCCGAATTCTGAAGCTATTTTTATAATCGATAACGCAGTTTTTTCATCGGTATATATTTCCAGTCTATACCCCATGTTAAATACTGCATACATTTCTTTAAAGCTAGTGCCTGTAGTTGAATGAATTAAATTAAAAATTGGTGGCGGTGCTGGAAGATTATTTTTAATTACATGTAAGTCTTCTATGAAATGCAGGCACTTGGTTTGCCCACCTCCTGAGCAATGAATCATACCATGGATTTTATCTCTATGTG
>Ga0209298_10000257_pt1 | contig 34864 bp, 50 predicted proteins | sample S_140806_EF_Meta_FD_187325 | JGI IMG/M metagenome (GOLD analysis project Ga0209298, IMG submission 187325) | Freshwater microbial communities from Lake Simoncouche, Canada to study carbon cycling - S_140806_EF_MetaG (SPAdes) (version 2) | ecosystem: Environmental > Aquatic > Freshwater > Lake ... | reverse complement strand
CCTCTCAGCAGGAGTCTAAATAATGGACACTGAAACAATAGCCAAAGCTCTGGGCAACGCCAAGAAGGTGAACGGGAACTGGCTTGCAAGCTGCCCTGTACCTGGGCATGGCCGCGGCAACGGTGACAAGAATCCTAGCCTATCCATCAAGGAATCGGATGGGAAATACCTATTCCATTGCCACGGTGGGTGCGACCAGCACAGCGTGTTTGACGCGGTACGGGAACGCAACCTATTGCCAGCACTCCAGCGGCAGGAGTATTCTCTCGCGCTCATTAAAGGTGAATTGATGACTATGCCGCAGTTGGAGAACGAGTGGGAGTACAAGGACGAGCAAGGCGAGACCCTATTTGTAAAGCGTAGGTTCAAAGTAAATTCTGAAAAAGGTAAGACGTACAGCTTGCACAAGGTGGATGCAGCGGGCAACCGCAAGGGAAGCATGACAGGGGCGCGGATAGTGCCTTATCGCCTGCCGGAATTGCTAAACGCTAAGGAAGCTGGACGTGCAATCTACCTGGTGGAGGGTGAGAAGGCTGCCGATGCCTTAGTCAGCATAGGCGCCATTGCCACTACGTCTCACGCAGGTGCTGGGCACTGGCCTACTGACATTACGCAATACTTCGCCGACGCTGTAGTGATAGTGGTGCCGGATTGCGATGCACCGGGTTGGAAGTACGCCAGGCGGGTGGTGGAGGCGCTTTTACCTGTAGCTAAAGCGATCCGAGTGCTCGACTTCAACTTACCGGAACTAGGTGACGATGCCTACGAGTGGGTTGCGGACGGCGGTGACCGAGCCAAGCTGGCAGAACTTGCCAAGGCGTTGCCGGTAATCACCAGTGTGGGGCAGGTGCAGACACCAGAGTGGATTGTTCCACGGGAAACGGTTGACCCAATAGAACACCCAATTGAACCAGATTTGGATACGGTTGTACCAATTCTTGTACCACGGCAGTTGCTCAACATTGAGGCTTGGGATGACATTGAGGACGAGCCGGTTGAATACTTAATAGATGGGGTGTTACCCGCCAAAGGGTTTTGCCTACTCTTTGGCCCACCTGGCTCATACAAGTCATTTGTGGCTCTGGACATGGCAGAGGCAGTAGCAACTGGCAGGCCGTGGATGGGGCGCGATGTCCCAACGCCAGGGGGAGTGCTAATCATTGCGGGTGAGGGGCACGGGGGAATAGGCGCTCGCATCAAGGCCGCCAAGTTGTACAACAAGACCGCAGCTGGAGCCGAAATCTATGTGCTGAGAGCCGCCATCAACCTGAGATCGAGCGTTGATGACTTTGATCTATTAATGGCATCCATAAAGGATTTGATTGAGCGCACCGGTGTCCAGTTTGAAATGGTACAGATTGACACATTAGCCAGAGCATTTGGCGGTGGCCAGGAGAATGATAGCCAGGACATGGGAGCCTTTATCCATAACACCGGAAGGATTCAGAGGATGCTCAACTGTGCCCTGATGGTGGTGCATCACAGCGGAAAAAACAAAGAGCAAGGGGCTAGGGGGCATAGCAGCCTCTTAGGTGCGTGCGATTCGCAGCTTGAACTTATCAAGTTGGACTCAGTTCCGAATGCCGCCAGCGATGTTGCTGGGTCAGGATTGATTCACATCACCAAGATGAAGGACGGCGAGACAGGCGTAAAGATTGGGTTTGAGATGGTGAAGGTGGAGATTAAGGGCAGCGAGTTGGGCATCAGCGAGTCACAGATCAGCCTGGCGGTCAGGGCCAGTGACGAGGCGCTGAAGCAGGAAATGCAGCAGCAGGCAGTGGATCGACAGGACAAGCCACGCAAGTTGTACGGGAACCAGTTGGCTGCCTTTGAGTCAATACAGATCGCATTAGAAGCAAATGGGCACATGACAAGTGTTGGTGAGGATCGCCACAAGACGGTTATGTTGGAAGAGTGGCGCGAGGCGTTTGTGAAACGCAAGGGCGACAGCAAGAGCATGGACTCGGACTGGTATCGCGGCAAAAAGGCCATGTTTGACAAAGGATTGTGCGGTTACCACAAGACTCCAGTCGGTGAATACTGCTGGATAGAACCAAAAAAACAGAAGGAAGATAAGCCGTTTGTGAGTGAGTTTTGATAGGCAACTTTCATCTTGCCTATGTAAAACCTAGGCAGTTGCCTATGTACTTATGTTTGAAAAACCTAGGCAAGATGGCAAAATATAGGCAGTTGCCTAGGTAGCGAGTTGCCCAGAAATAGATAAAAACCTAGGCAACTTACAACAACTTGCTTAATGCAAGTTGTAAGTTGCCTAGGTTGACTATCTCGGAAATTGTTTTGTGTAAGTTGCCTATGTAAAGGATTAGAGATGGCATCGAAGAAATTGTTTGAGACTGACGTTTATCCGAGCGACCATTTCAAAGTCTTTGAGCATTCGCTCATGGTTGAGATGGAACTGGCGAAGATGGAGCATGAGAAGGTTTACGGGATAGACCGAGTGATTGATTTGGTGGATGCAGAGTTCCGGAGAAAGGTCAACGCGCAGAGGGAGCGCATCTGGGAGGCCAGCCAGGCGCGTGACGAGGAGCGGCTGGAGAAGGCCATCAAGGGAATGATCGCGGCCTACAAGGCGCTTACACGGTGGGCGACTGAGGCAGGCATTGAGCAGATGCCTACAATTGATTGCATGGAACATCGGATGGCCGACGGGAGCCTGATGGTGATCGTGAGGAATAAACAGATGGCGACCTGGTACGAGCAGTTTCGTAAGGCGCCAGGCGCGAGGTCGATTTGGACACTCGCGGAACTGGAGGTGGTGATGACGGGTCCGACTCTGACTCAGGTACGCGGGATCAAGTCAGCGATACCAGGTACGACAATGGTTCCCGTAACGGTGCAAGGCTCCAGCGGGTTTGAGGAGATGGAGAACGATATCGACATCAGCAAACCATTCAAGGGAGGCAAGTTGTTCGACACAAAGGCAGCAGAAAGGGCTAAGAATGAGCGCAGGACGTGACTTATGGGACGAGGTGGTACGTAGGGTGCTGGAAGTGACTGAAAACGATTGGAGGGCCGTCTGATGCCTGGGAATCCGAAAGTCCACCGTGACGTGGCATTGCTCAACGAACTCGATGAGGAGATGATCTTCCTAATGTTTGAGGAGGGTAAATCCATATCGGACATTTGCATCGGGATGGGCGTCAGTAAGCGTGCGCTCGACATCTGGATCGAAGATAACGACTACAGCGCTAAAATAACGCGCGCGCGCACGCTCGCGGCAGACAAATTCGCTTGCGAGCTAGTGACCATTGCGGACAGCGTCGATGACGCCAACCAGGGCAAGGCTGGTTACCAGATCAAAACGCGCCAGTGGCTGGCCGAGAGGTGGGACAGGAAGACCTACGGCGTCGAGAAGGGCAACCAGATCAACGTCAGCATCCAGGGATTGCGGATGGAGGCGCTGCGCCACGTCGAGGTGGTCGAGCAGTTATCCACAGATGTAGTGCCTAAGTTATCCACAGAATGAGTGCATTTGCTCAAGGATTAAGCAGAAACAGGCATAAACACCCTGTTTTCATTCACATAATGGACACTGTATTAAGTAGCGCAGATGAACTAAGTTCAGACGCGCAGCAGAATACTCAATCGAATCAACGGGTTACGCGCACCATAGCGCAGCGTCAGAGGGGACGCGCAGCGTGCTGAGTTGTCCACAGGCTGCAGCCCGTCGCCAGGTGGCCGCTCCCTGGCCGCGGGCGCCCGACCCCCCCCCGTCTGGCCGTGGCGGCGGGGCGGTTGTGGCAGCACCTAAACACTCACCGATCCCACGTTTCCACTGACCCCCTACCCCCTACCTGACAACGCACTATGGCTACAAAAAAAAATTTGGAAGTTCCCGATAACCCGTTTATTGAGTTCGCCCTGCGCTACCGGAATGACCCCGTGCTGTTTGTCAGGGAGGTGCTGAACACTGAGCCTGACAATTGGCAAGTAGAGTTTCTGAATCACATTGCGGCTGGAAACCGACGCATTAGCGTACGCTCCGGCCACGGCGTGGGCAAGAGTACCGCGTCGGCCTGGGCAATGCTGTGGTATCTGTTCCTGCGGTTCCCTGTAAAGATTGTCGTTACAGCGCCAACGTCAAGCCAGCTTTACGACGCCCTGTTCGCGGAACTGAAGCGGTGGGTTAAGCAGTTGCCTCCCATGCTGGCCGACCAGTTGGATGTCAAGCAGGACAGGGTTGAGGTCAAGGAGGCACCCAACGAGGCGTTCATCTCGGCCAGGACTAGCCGAGCAGAGCAGCCCGAGGCGTTGCAAGGGGTTCACAGTGACAACGTCATGCTGGTGGCCGACGAGGCGTCCGGTATCCCCGAGGCGGTGTTCGAAGCCGCAGCAGGCTCAATGTCGGGTCACAAGGCGGTGACGTTATTGCTGGGTAACCCGGTGCGCTCCACGGGTTTCTTTTACGACACCCACAACCGGCTGAAGGATGATTGGATCACCATGAAGGTGTCCTGCGCCGACTCCCCCCGGGTTTCAGAGGCGTATCTGGGGGAGATGGCGGCGCGCTACGGCGAGGAGAGCAATGCCTACCGAATCAGGGTGCTTGGGGAGTTCCCGCGCTCAGATGATGATACCGTCATCCCTATGGAGTTGCTGGAGATGGCGCAGCAGAGGGACGTTGAGCCGAGTCAGTCGGCGCCAATGGTCTGGGGTCTGGACGTTGCCAGGTTTGGATCAGATAGGTCGGCGCTCTGCAAGCGCAAGGGGAACGCGGTGACCGAGCCGATCAAGACCTGGAAGAACCTGGACCTGATGCAACTCACCGGCGCGGTGGTCTCCGAGTATGAGGCGCTGCCGCCGTCAGAGAGGCCAATGGAAATCCTGGTGGATAGCATCGGCCTGGGCGCGGGAGTGGTTGACAGGCTGCGGGAACTGAATCTGCCTTGTCGCGGCATCAACGTGTCCGAGAGTCCAGCGATGGGCGCGACGTACAGGAATCTGAAGGCTGAGTTATGGCACAAGGCCAAAGCCTGGCTGGAGGGCCGCGACTGCAAGATGCCCAGGGACGAGGCGCTGGTCAGTGAACTCGCCATCGTCCGGTATTCGTTCACGTCCAGCGGAAAGATTCAGATTGAGGGCAAGGACGAGATCAGAAAGCGCGGTTTCCCGAGTCCTGACCGCGCTGATGCGTTCTGCCTGACGTTTGCCTCAGACGCGGTAATCGGTGCATTTGGCGGTGCGAAGGTGTCCTGGAACAAGCCGCTGCGCAGAAATCTGCCTCGCGTAGCATAATTGCGCATCCAACTGAAGGGGTAATCTATGAAGATTGACAAGGCCGCGAAAAAGATTGCGAAGGTGATGGGCGAGTACAAGTCAGGCAAGCTGCACTCTGGCATGACCAAGCGCGTCGTGAAGAATCCCAAGCAGGCGATTGCAATTGCGCTTTCTGAGGCTGGCAAGTCCAAACCTATGAAGGGGAAGATGTAATGGCTACACGCGACGTACCCGCCAAGTACAAGGCTGCGATGAACCAGATGATGACTCCAGCCAAAGAGGTGGCGAAGTGTCCTATGCCTACCCAGGACGTTGTGCTGAATCTGAAGAACCGGGCGAAGGCGATCACCACTGCAGCCTACGGTCCTGAGAATCCCGCGCTGCCCAACACGGCCTACTGGAAGAAGAAGGCTGACACCTGGGACGTGAGCGTGGAGGATGCCAAGAAGAGCGTCTGCGGTAACTGCGCAGCGTTTAACGTGCAGGACTCAATCAAGCAGTGCATTGCTAAAGGAATTGGAAATGAAGCAGACCCTTGGGGAACTATACGACTCGCTGACCTCGGCTATTGCGAGATTTTCGACTTCAAGTGCGCAGCTACTCGGACGTGCGATGCATGGGTTGTCGGAGGCCCGAACGACGGTAGTAAGGACTCTGAAGAGCCTATGGACACGGAACTAGAGGGGGAAGAGGAATGAAGCCAGGTCTGTACGCAAACATCAACGCCAAGCAGAAACGTATCGCGGCTGGCTCCGGTGAGAAGATGAACAAGGTCGGTAGCAAGGCGGCTCCCAGCGCGGCCGACTTTCGTAAGGCGGCTAAGACGGCCAAGCCAGTAAAGAAGAAATGATCTCACCGATCTGCATCTCGACAGTGCATGGCAAGGGTTTGCGGGTGATGCTTGCAAGTATTGCCGAATACTGTCCCGAGGTGCCTGTCTACTTGCGCGGTCCAGAGTCAGTGATTGGCGGCTTTGACACCGACCTAAAAGTGTTTGGTGCAGCGCACAATTTTGGTGACGATTACAACAACGTCATGGACCGCGCCTTTGCTGATGGCTTTGAGTCTGTGATCTGCGCTAATGACGATATTGTCCTGACGCCCACCAGCTACCGGATGCTGGTGGAGGATGTCCGGCAGCTAAAGGCTGAAACCGGCGAGCCAGTGGGCTGGGTTTCTGCGCGTTGCGATGCAGCCAGGCCAGTGCAGAACATTCGCAGCAATCCCTTTGACCAGAAGCTGAACTACTTCCGGTATCCCTACGAGGACGCCATCGTGCCAATGGAGGTAGTCAGCCCCATATTTGCGTGGATTGGCCGCGACGCCTGGGACTGCTTTAAGTTCCCACCACTGAATTGGTACTCGGATGATGTCCACTGCGAAGACTTGCGTGCGGCGGGTTTTAATCATTACCTGAGTCGGTCTTATGTGCATCACGTTGGCAGCCAGACCATTGGATTGAATGGTGAGACCCTGACCAGGGCGGCTATACCGTGGCTATTGCAGAACCGGCCACACTATGCAGAGGAGTGGTTCAAGTGAGCCACCAGGCACAAATTGATTTTGTCAGTAGCGTAAAGGCTCAATTCCCTGAGTTTTTTTCGGGTGGTCGGGTTTTAGAGATTGGCTCATTGAACATTAACGGCACCGTGCGTGACTTCTTTGTTAATTGTGAAGAGTATGTAGGTTGCGACTTAGGAAAGGGCAAGGGAGTTGACATTGTCTGCGCGGGGCATGAGTTGCCATATGCGGATGGACATTTTGATGTAGCCATATCGTGCGAGTGCTTTGAGCATGACCGGCACTGGCACAAAACATTCTCCAAGATGGTTGACCTGGTAAAGGTGGGCGGCCTGGTTGTATTTTCTTGCGCTACTACCGGCCGGCGTGAGCATGGGACAACGAGAACATCACCGGCTGATGCGCCTTTTACCAATGACTACTACATGAACCTGGAGGCCGGACACTTTGGTTTGTTGGTCAAGAGGTTTTCACGGCATGAATTTAGCGAAAATCAGTCTCCACGAGACCTGTATTTTTGGGGCATCAAATGAAGACACCAGCGTGGCAGCGTAAAGAGGGAAAGAGTCCGAGCGGAGGATTGAATGCCAAGGGACGCGCCAGCGCCAAGGCCGAGGGCATGAACCTAAAAGCGCCGGTGAAGTCTGGCGATAACCCGCGCAGGGCGTCATTCCTTGCGAGAATGGGCAATATGCCAGGTGCTGAGATGAAAGACGGCGAGCCAACGCGCTTGCTGCTGAGTTTGAAAGCGTGGGGTGCGTCATCTAAGGCTGATGCGCGAGCCAAGGCCAAAGCAATATCCAAGAGGAATAAGAAATGAACATGAACGAATTGCCAATTACCACCGACGTGGCCGCGCAAGAGCCTATGGATGACACCGAACTGGAGGCGATCATCGGGCAAGACCTGACCGACGCCGTTAGCTACATCGACTCCGACATCTCGCCTATTCGGGCGATGGGTACTGCTTATTACCGTGGTGACCCGTTTGGGAATGAGGAAGACGGGCGCTCCCAGGTAGTGGCGATGGAGGTGCGCGACACCGTATCGGCCATGATGCCCAGCCTGATGCGGGTGTTTTTCTCTAGTGAGAACACCGTTGAGTACGTCCCCGAGACTGAGGCAGACGTAGAACACGCCAAGCAGGCCACCGACTACGCAAATTTTGTATTCAACCGTGACAACAACGGCTTCATGACCACCTACGCCATCTTCAAGGATAGCCTGGTCCGGAAGTGCGGGATTGCTAAGTTCTGGTGGGAGGACTCCGAGAAGGTGGAGATAACCGATTTCACCGGCCTGGATGAGCAGACCCTGCAAATACTGATGCAGGAGCAGGCCGAGGTCAAGATTGTGGTTTCGTACCCTGACCCCGACGCGCCACCCATGCAGCCCCAGATTGACCCTATGACGGGGCAGATGATGGCGATGCCACCGACTCCCATGCTGCACGACGTGCAGATCAAGCGCGTGACCAAGGATGGGCGCATCAAGATCATGGCAGTGCCGCCAGAGGAGTTGTTGATCGACCGCCGAGCGCGTTCTTTTGACGATTGCAGCCTGATCGCGCACCGCAAGATGGCGACTGTCGCCGAACTGGTGGCAATGGGATACGACGAGGACGAGGTGCTGGACAACGTCACCGCCTCCGACCTGGACGATAACGAAGAGTACCTAGCACGCCAACCGCTGGCGACCGCGGTCGGGCAGACCGATAGCGCCAACCCCATGCAGCGTCGCGTCCTGTACATCGAGGCGTATGAGCGCATCGACTACGACGGCGACGGCATCCCCGAACTGCGCAAAATCTGCTGCATGGGTTCCGGCTACAAGGTTGTGCGCAACCTACCCGCGTCCTACATCCCGTTTGTGGACTTCCCCTGCGACCCCGAGCCACACACCAGCCCCATCGAGGCGATGTCCATATTCGACATCACGCATGACATCCAGGAGATCAAGTCAGAGATTCTGCGCAACACGCTGGACTCTCTGGCGCAGTCCATCCACCCGCGCACTGCGGTGGTAGAGGGCCAGGTCAACATGGATGACGTGCTGAACAACGAGACCGGCGCCATCATTCGTATGCGTGCGCCTGGCATGGTGCAGCCGTTCTCCAGCCCGTTTGTGGGCCAGGCCGCGTTCCCGATGCTGGACTACATCGACCAGATCAAGGAAGACCGCACCGGCATGAGCAAGGCCGCGATGGGTCTGAACGCCGACGCATTGCAGTCCAGCACCAAGGCTGCGGTGGCCGCCACCATCAGCGCGTCCCAGGGTCGCATCGAACTCACGGCTCGGATGATGGCCGAGGGCATGAAAAAATTATTCAAGGGCATCCTGTTCCTGATGGTGACCCACCAAGACAAGCCCCGCATGATTCGCCTGCGCGACAAGTTTGTGGAGATTGATCCCCGCGCTTGGAACGCGAATATGGACGTGAGCATCAACATTGGCCTGGGTAATGGAGACACCAACGAGCGCCTGCAGGCTCTGATGATGATCAGCGGCAAGCAGCAGGAGGCTCTGACGCAACTCGGCGCCCAGAACCCGCTGGTGACCCCGTCCATGTACGCCAGCACACTGCGCAAGATTGTGGAACTTAGCGGGTTCAAGGACTCCAGTCAGTTCTTTAACGATATCCCCGCCGACTATCAATCGCCAGCGCCACCACCTCCCAAACCGACACCCGAGGAGGTGCTGGCCGAGGTACAGGCCAAGTCCATCGAGGCCGACATCCAGAAGAAGGCAGCCGAGTTGGAACTCAAGCGCGAGCAGATGATCCGAGACGATGATTTCCGGCGCGATCAACTGGCGCAGGATGGACTACTAAAGAAATACGAAATTGAGTTAAAGTACAACGCACAAATCAGCAACGCTGAGATTCAAGCTGTCACCAGCATGAATCGAGAGGCAACCATCAACCAACCTGGAATGGCATGACAGATCAAGTAATTCGCTCTGGCCGCAAGGCACAGGAACTCCTAGAGGACGAGACGTTCAACACGGCACTAAGCAAGATTGAGAACGAACAACTCTGGATTTTCAAGAGCAGCAAACCCGAAGAATCCGCGAAACGCGAGATGGCCTGGTCCATGTTGAGGGCAATAGACAACCTCAAAGGTGAACTGACAAAGACCATCGACAACGCAAAAGTGGCGCAGCGTGCGCTGGAACGGGTTAATAAATGACAGAATCACTCAACATGGACGCAGCAGTCCAGGCACTCACGGCCATACTTCCCGACGAGGGAGAAAAGTCAACCGACGAGGCGTTATCTCAAAAAACTGAGGCGGCGGTGGATGAAGAATTGTCCGGTGATGCAGACGCATCGGACGATGAAACACCTACCGAACAGTCAGAGGAAGATGAGGAACCAGAGGAGATCGAAGAGCCGCAGACTTTCACCGTCAAGGTAGACGGTAAGGAAGTTTCTGTAACGCTTGACGAACTCCAACAAGGTTACTCACGAACTCAAGACTATACGCGGAAGACCCAGCAGATTGCCGAGGTGCGCAAGCAAGTCGAGCAAGAGAGTCAGGCCATCCGCGCCGAGCGTGCGCAGTACGCTCAATTGTTGGGAGCATTGGAGCAACAGGTTCAGCAGGCAGCAGAGCCTCAGATTGATTGGGACCGTCTTTATCAAGAAGACCCCATCGAGTGGGTGAGGCAGAAGGAGTTGGTGCGAGAGAACCAGACCAAGTACGCGGCTATTCAGAGCGAACAGCAGCGTCTTGCAGAAATCTCACGCGCAGAACAGGCGCAGTCGATGCAGGCATTTCTTGCTCAAGAGCAAGAAAGATTGATGGAAGTCTTACCCGAGTGGAAAGACCCCGCCAAGGCCAAGGCAGAGAAGGCGCTACTCATTGAATTCGGCCAGAAGGCAGGATTCCAACCTGATGAACTGAAGAACATTTTTGATCACCGCGTCGTGAACGTGTTGCGTAAAGCGGCACTGTACGAGCAGATGATGTCCAAGCGGGGCAACATCAAGCCGGTGACCAACAATGGCCCCAGACCAGCCAAGCCAGGTGCAGCAGGTCGAGTCTCCACGACAAGCGAGTCAACGCGTGCAAAACAACGTCTTGCAAAAAGTGGCCGCGTACAAGACGCGGTCTCCGCAATTGAACTTTTATTAAAGTGAGTAAATCATGGCAATCGTAACCAATACTTTCACCACCTTTGACGCCAAAGGTATCCGTGAAGACCTGTCCAACATCATCACCAATATCGCACCCGAAGAAACTCCCTACATGAGTAACATCGGACGCGAATCAATCAGCAACTCGCTGTTTGAATTCCAAAGCGATACCCTGGCTGCAGCCGCTGCCAACAAGCAGATCGAGGGTGACGATGTCGCCTCTTTTGACGCTGTTACCGCAACCGTTCGCCTGCAAAACTACGCCCAGATTTCGCGCAAGACCATCATCTTGTCCGCGACTGAAGAGGTGGTCAACAAGGCTGGCCGTCGCAGCGAACTGGCTTACCAGATCGCCAAGCGTAGCGCTGAACTGAAACGTGACCAAGAGTTCACCATGCTGAATGGCGCGGTGGCTGCTGCTGGTAGCACCAGCGTTGCACGCGGTACTGCATCTCTGGGCGCGTGGGTTAAGACCAACGTAGACAAGCAGACTGATGGCACTAACCCGTCGTACACCACGCTGCCAAACAGCGCCCGTACTGACGGCACTGTGCGTACCTTTACTGAGACCATTCTCAAGAATGTGATTCAGCAAGTGTGGGCTGCTGGTGGCGCTCCCAAGATTCTGATGACAGGCCCTGTTAACAAGCAGCGCGTCAGCGGATTCTCTGGTATCGCCTCCAGCCGTTTCAACATCAATGGTGGTGAAAAACCTGCAACTTTAATTGGCGCCGTGGATCTTTACGTCAGCGATTTCGGAACCGTGGCCGTTATTGCGAACAGGTTCCAACGTGAGCGTGACGCCTGGGTACTCGATCCTGAGTACGCCAAGATGGTTGTGCTGCGTCCTTACCAGCAAATTGAACTCGCTAAGACCGGCGACGCTGAGAAGCGTATGTTGCTGGTGGAGTGGGGTCACAAGGTGCTGGCCGAGAACGCCCACGGCCTGGCCGCTGACCTGATTACGTCGTAATCAATGGAAGGGATCAGGGCAACCTGATCCCTTTTTTAACGAATGAATAATCAAGTATTTGACGAGAACAATGAAGCGGGTATCACCCGCTTTTGGCATTACAACGATGAAACCGGCCAGGCAACAATTCAGACTCGGCAGGATGTCACAGCAGTTGTTGAAGCAAACAAGGCAGATTTCAATCAAGTAGATGAGCGCGCAAACTGGAAGGGCGAGTGGCATCACGTCGCCAGCATCCCAGAGGGCGTCTACTACAAACTCAAGGCCGAGGGCAAGCTGGACGATCAGGCTTATATGAAGCGCTGGCTAAATGACCCCGACAACAGATTTTTCAGAACGAGACCTGGACAAGTATGAATAACTACATTGCAGTCTGCACCCCAGCGCGGGACATGGTCCACGCCAACTTTACCTATTGCTTGGTGAATATGGTCTGCTACCACACGCTGAACACGACAGATGCAGTGAGTTTGAAAATCATGCAGGGAACGCTAATACAGAACCAGCGTGCCGACCTGGCGCTGGATGCGATGGCCGAGGGCTGCACCCATATCCTGTTTATCGACTCCGACATGACGTTCCCGCAGGACATGGTAGAGCGCCTGCTAAAGCATGACCTAGACATAGTGGCGACCAACTGCGCACGCCGACGCATCCCTACCGGCCCGACTGCGCAGAAGTACGATTCTGATGGCAAGCGCGAACTGATCTACACCATGCCAGAGTCAACCGGCATTGAGGAAGTGGGCAGCATCGGCATGGGCGTGATGCTGATTAAGCGCAACGTCTTTGAGAAGCTGACAGAACCTTGGTTTGAGACTCCCTGGCGCACCGATGCACGAGGCTACATCGGAGAGGATATTTTCTTCTGCCAAAAGGCGAAGGCGGCAGGGTATAAAATCTACATAGACCACGACGTGAGCAAAGAGATCGGCCACATCGGGACGTTTGAGTTTAAGCACGATCACACCTGGATGATGCGCGACATCGAAAAGGAAAAGGCAGAGCATGGCACTTAGCACCTACGCTGAACTGAAAGCCTCGGTCGCCGATTGGCTCAACCGTAGCGATCTCACGACTGCCATCACCGACTTTGTTTCTCTCGCAGAAGCGCAGATGGAGCGCACTCTGCGCACCACGCAGATGATTACCCGCGCCACGGCCACCATTGACGCAGAGTACAACGCAACGCCTGGAGACTTTCTGGAGGCGCGGACGTTTAAGCTAGACACCAATCCCGTCACGCCGTTGCAGTTTGAGACCATTGACAGCCTAGATAACTTGCTGACAACATACACATCCAGCGGAAAACCTAAATTCTTTGGCGTTGTCGGGTCGCAGATTCGCGTTGTCCCAATCCCAGACTCTAGCTACACGGGCGAGTTGATCTACTACGCAAAACTCAGCAAGCTATCCACATCAAACACCACTAACTGGCTGCTTACCAAAGCACCTGACGTATACCTGTACGGTTCACTGCTCCAGGCCGCGCCTTACCTACAGGATGATGCAAGAATTCAAGTGTGGGCCGGCCTGTACAAAACTGGCATTGAGGAACTGCAAATTGCAGATGAGCGTGGTGCTACCAGTGGTGGCGTATTGAAGTCACGCGCAAGGTCTTTCGGTTAAAATTTTCCCATATCGGAGAACCCAAAATGCATTCTGAACGAGTCAATAGTAAAGATGAATCTAGTGTTTCAATATCACGTCAAACGTCTATGCAGGAAAGCATTGGGGCAACCGGTTTTTATGAGGTTACCTGTTTTGACCAAGACGGGAATATCAAGTGGGCTGAGTCAATCCCCAACCTAGTTGTAACCGTTGGAAAAACCAATTTATTAGATAACCAATTTGCTGGCAGCGCGTATACCGCAGCTTGGTTTATGGGATTGGTTGATGGAGCATCAACCCCCACATATTCCGCTGGTGACACTATGGCATCTCACGCAGGATGGACTGAAAGCGTTGCGTATTCAAATGCTACGCGCCCGTCTGTTAGTTGGAATGCTGCCTCTGCCGGTTCCAAGGCATCTACTGCAACGGCGTTCACTATCAACGCCACTGCAACCATTGCAGGCTGCTTTTTGAATACTGTGAGCACTAAAAGCGGAACCACGGGGACACTGTACTCTGCTGGTAGTTTCACGGCCGGTAACCGTGCTGTGCAGTCTGGTGACACATTAAACGTGACCTACACAGCATCGGTATAACCATGTGAACTGCAAAAGTAAAGGTTTGTTGCTATGGCACTTGTAATTGCTGATCGTGTCAAAGAGACAACCGTTACAACTGGCACTGGCACTGTCACTTTAGCTGGAGCAACGTCAGGATTCCAATCGTTTTCTGCGGTTGGTAATGGAAACTCAACCTACTACACAATTGCTGGACAAAGTAGTTCAGAGTGGGAAGTTGGAATTGGTACATATACATCATCTGGAACAACGCTTTCCCGTACCACGGTCTTGTCATCTAGCAATGCTGGCTCATTGGTATCATTCTCTGCTGGCACAAAAGATGTGTTTGTGACCTACCCTGCAAATAATTCAGTTACAGAAGGCAAATCTATCGTATTGGCGATGGTATTTGGAATCTAAAGGAATCGTATGGCAAACCCGAATATGGCCAACCTGTCCTCCATCCTTGGAGCGACTACCTACCTTGTGCCGACAACTACAACGGCAACCACATGGACTGCACTGACACCAGCAGCGGGCACAGTTAACAAGGTTGATACCATGATGGCAACTAACGTCACGGCAAGTGCTGCGACCATTACAGTGTCCATCAACAGCGCAATTAGCGGTGGCGGTACAGCGTACCGTCTAACATTTCAAACTAGCGTTCCGGGTAACTCTTCTTTGATTGTGGTTGACAAAAGTACTATGCTTTACGTCGGTGAGGCGCAGTCCATAGTGGTGACATCAGGCACTACCAACGCAATTGAAATGGTCTCTACCTACGAGGCTATTAGCTGATGAATCGTTACAAAGGTTCCATTCTGTCTGCTACGGCTGCGCCTACCAGCGGTTCTGCTGCGGTTGGAATATGGACGCAAACAGAAGCTATGCAAGCTAGGCAAGCAAGTTCTTGGCCCGGATATGCTCCTTCAGCCGTTGAATACCTTGTAGTTGCTGGCGGCGGTGGTGGAGGCGGGCAAGTTGGCGGTGGCGGTGGTGCTGGCGGTTATAGAACAGCAACTGGTTTTGCTGTTGCGTCTGGCACAGCTTTAACTGTTACCGTTGGCGGTGGAGGAACAGCGGGCGTTTACATAACCGGCGGCGGTGGGGGTGCAGCGTCTGTTGGCGGCGATGGAAACCCATCTGTTTTTTCGTCTATCACTTCTACTGGCGGCGGCGGTGCTGGGGGCTACCCACAAGCAAACGCAACTGGAAGGACTGGAGGTTCTGGCGGTGGCGGCGGTTCAAATACACAGGCTGGCGGCGCTGGAACAACAGGGCAAGGTTTTGCAGGTAGTCTTGGCCCATCTGCGTTAGCAGGTGGTAGCGGCGGCGGCGCTGGTGCAGTTGGAACTACAACGGCGGGCGGTATTGGCACGAGCAGCGCAATACTTCCTACGTTTTCTGGAACAGGAAATATTGCATCAACAACTGTTTTGACTGTCACGGCAATTACCACTGGTTCAATTGGGCCGGGTGTATTAGTTGCAACAGCTACCGGCATTCCAGCAAGTACATACATTACTGAACAGCTTTATGGCGCAACGGGGTCATCAATAGCAAACACCACACTAAGCGCCAACGCAACTGCGGTTCAAGCATCAGCGCAGCAAACAATTTCAGTAACTAGCGCAACAGGAATTGTAGTGGGTCAATTGGTAGCTGGCAATGGGGCGCAAGTTTTAAACAACAATACGCCAACCCCATCTGTAGGTATTCGTGCTGATACTTACGTTACTGCTATTGCTGGTACAACAATTACAATTAGCAACTCAGTATTAAGTACGATAGCCTCTGGAACTGCGGTGTATTTTTACACCCCCGGAGGAACTGGTGCGTACACAATGAGCGCCGCAGCCACAGCTACAACTACCGGCGTTGCGCTGACAAGTTCTGGGCAATACTTTGCTGGCGGCGGCGCTGGTGTTTCTACCTCTACCACAGCAACCGACTTTTACCCGGGGGGCGCAGGCGGCGGCGGTGGTGGCGGTAACAATGCAAGCTCAACCACAAAACTTGTTGGTCAAAGCGGAGGTGCAAATACTGGAGGCGGTGCTGGTGGTAGCCGCGATTCCAATGGCGGTACAGGTGGTTCAGGTATTGTCGTTATTCGTTATGCAGACTCTTACCCTTTAGCCGCTTCCACAACAGGTTCTCCAACAGTTACGACTGCCGGTGGCTACCGGGTGTATAAATTTACTGGTAACGGGTCAATCACGTTCTAATCATGGCACATTTTGCAAAACTTGACGAAAACAATGTAGTGCTGGAAGTGAATTGCGTCCATAACAACGAACTGTTGGTAAACGGCGTTGAGATGGAAGCCAAAGGTATTGCATTTTTAGTTCAGTGGAGTAATGGCTATCCTTTTTGGAAACAAACCTCCTTCAATGGAAGCCGCCGCAAAAACTACGCTGGCATCGGATATACCTACGACTCCCAAAGGGATGCGTTTATACCGCCAAAGCCATACAATAGCTGGACGCTGAATGAGGATACCTGCCTATGGCAACCGCCAACGCCTATGCCTACAGACGGCAATATGTATGATTGGGACGAGGCAACATTGTCTTGGACATTGATAGAATAGGTGTGAAATGTTTGGAATCTCAGCGATTGGCCAGGCTCCATTCAGTTCGCTGGGTAGTTCAATTTATGCCGTATCTATAGGAGAAGGTGGATACGGTAAAGGTTTCTATGGATTGGGTCTATACGGATATTCTGGTGCTGTAGATTCAATCATCTCTGGATTTGATTTTCCGGTCAGCATATCTGAGTCTGTATCTGCGTCTGACTTGCAGAATTATGCGCTGACAGTAGGAGCGTCAATTATTGAGTCAGGATCAGCATCCGATTCGTTGTCTTATGTTGTTGACCTAATAGCATCAATAATTGAATCTGGCACTGCAACTGAATCAATTGAACAAAACATTGTCGCAGTGGCTTTTGCCTCTGAATCAGGTTCTGCATCAGATTCTCAGACTTCTTTCTTTGTAGTTGTAGCATCTATATCCGAGTCAGGATCAGCATCAGATTCATCTGTCTCACTGATGATTATGGAGGCTCCTATTGCTGAAGGCGTAAGCGTGCAAGACGCTATGACGGCTGCGCTTGAGGCTATGGCGTTTGGATCCGATACGTTGGTGGCAGTTGATGATTTGACTGGTGGCCTGGAATACATTGCAGCAATTGCTGAGTACCTTGATGCAATGGACTTCATCACTCAGCGACTCAAGTGGGAGCCAGAACCAATCAATCCAGACACGTGGACAGACTCTGGGACATCAACCACGTCATGGACTACGCAGTCCCCAAATACAGGTAGCTGGACTATAATTTCCGACAACACCAACCCTTGGACATCTGTAAGCGGAACGTCTAAGGATTGGACAACCCAATGAGGTAATCATGGCTGATACGACCACCACAAATCTACTTCTTACCAAGCCAGAGGTCGGAGCCTCAACTGACACTTGGGGTACGAAGATAAATACGGACATGGGGTTAATTGACTCAGTGTTTGATGCGGCTGGAACTGGAACTAGCGTTGGTCTCAATGTGGGGGCAGGCAAGACGCTGGCGGTGGCCGGTGCGCTTACTGCTACAGGCGTTACAACGCTGACTGTCCCAATCATTGACAACCCGAAACTCGGGTATGCGACTACGGCGACTGCGGCAGGCACTACAACTCTGACCGTCACAAGCGCCAACCAGCAGTTTTTCACGGGAACCACCACCCAGACTGTAGTGCTGCCTGTCACGTCAACTCTTGCACTTGGCATGAGTTACTTCATTAGGAATAACTCTACTGGTGCTGTAACTGTTCAATCATCTGGCGCTAACACGGTCCTGGTTGTTGCAGCAGGAAAGTACGTTACGTTTACTTGTATTTTGATTACAGGTACAACGGCAGCATCTTGGGATTATCAAGAGGTGCCGTCAGCTACACAAATTAGAGCAATTTCTGCATCAGTTGCTTCAAGTGCGTTGACTATTTCTGCGTCCGCATTGACTCTAGATTTTCGTTCTACTACGCTTACCAGCGGGACTGTTACCACAGTGTCTGGAACACCCGCTAACTTGGTAATTTCAAGTGGATCAACTCTTGGAACGGTATCGGCGCAGCAATCCCGTATTGTGGTAATTGCGCTGAATAACGCAGGCACAATTGAACTAGCAGCGGTCAACATCTCTGGCGGCACTCAACTTGATGAAACAAACCTGATTAGCACCACTGCTGAAGGCGGCGTGGGTGCGGCTGACAGTGCAAGCGTAATCTACTCTACCACCGCCCGTACATCACTTGCTTATCGTGTGATTGGCTACATTGAATCCACCCAAGCAACCGCAGGAACTTGGGCCACTACACCATCTACCATTCAAGGACAAGGTGGTCAGGCATTAGCCTCAATGAGTTCGCTTGGATATAGCCAAACTTGGAATAACGAAAGCACTACAGCTTATGGAACAACCTATTACAACACTAGCGGGAAAACGCAGTATTTAATATTAATTTGTAGAATTGCATCAGGTTCGTCTCCAGTTTTTACTGTAAACGGAGTAACTGTGGCAAATGGTTCTGGTGGACTTCTCAATCAAGCACTTACTTACTCATTACCACTGCCTCCCAATTGTTCATGGTCTTGGTCAGGTGGTGGTACTGCAGTATTGCTTTCTGCTTATATTTTGCGTTAAGGGTTAAAAATGCCACACTATAAAGACAGCCAAAACAAATTGCATTGGCTTGATTCAACCGAGTACGAGTCTTACTTACCCGTTGGTTGCGTTCAGATTGCGGATGAAGAAGCATCCGCAATTCGTGCTGCTGAACAATCTGCTGCAGCAGCCGCGCTGACCTACGCACAGAAACGTACTGCTGAGTACCCACCCATGACCGACTACCTTGACGGCGTTGTGAAGGGCGACCAAGCGCAGATTGACAAGTACATAGCTGACTGCCAAGCAGTCAAAGCCAAATATCCCAAGGGCTAATCATGGAATTCCAGCCAATGTTTAATTTCATCGGAGGCGCGATCCTGGTCGCGGTTGGCTGGTGGTGCAAAGAGATATGGGACTCGGTCAAGACGCTTAAAGAAGACATCAAGCATATTGAGATTGATCTTCCAAAGAACTACGTTAGTAAGGCAGACATTGAGAGCCGACTAGACAAGATTGACGCTACCCTAGAGCGCATCTTTGACAAGCTGGAGAACAAGGCCGACAAGTGATCGACCAACTTGTCTCAGCGGAAAGCCCGTGGCCCAACACTGAAACAAAGACCGTTTTGGTTTGTCGTATTCCTAAAAAAGATGAGGACAAAAAGATGGGTGCAAACGAATTCGTGGACAAAGATGGACGCATCTGCCGGTGGGCGGTAGTGAACAAAAAATGATTGACCCATTCACGGCATTTGCTATGGCGCAAGGTGCTGTAGCTGGCATAAAAAAGCGGTCGCTCTTGGTAAAGACATCCACAGCCTCTATAAAGAATTCAGCAGTTTTTATCAAGCAGCGGATACAGTTCACCTAGCAAGCAGCAAGGCGCGGATTGCAAGCATAGGGAAGACAGATGCACAGATAAGTTCTCAGGCTCTCCAGATTGCAATGGCCTCCAAAGCATTGCGAGAGCATGAGAAGGAACTGAAGGACATTCTTTTCTACTCAGGCAATGCGCCAGTGTGGGAAGAGATGATGGCAGAGCGCACTAGGATGATTAAGGAACGCAATACGCTGGAAAGAGAAGACGCGGAGCGTAAGCAGAAGGACAAAGAGATGAAGGTAACAATTATTATGAACACACTGTGGATTACCGGTGCGTCCGCTATCATTGTTCCATTGGTTAGCGTTGCATTTCACGTTATCACAAATAGGGGTTTTTGATGATTCCAATTCTTGGCGCATTGCTAGGCACGTTGGCAGAAAACGGCTTGGGACTGCTGTCCTCTGCTATTCAGGCCAAGGGCAAAGAAGTCGTTGAAAACACTTTGGGCGTGAAGATTCCCGACAATCCCACTCCCGAAGACGTTGCCAAGCTGCGGCAATTGCAATACGACCATGAGGAACGCTTGCTGGAGTTGGGTATTGAGAAGGCCAAGTTGGAGTTGGCTGAGTTGGAACTGCTGGCCAAGGCCGCGCAGAGCGATGCAGAGAACGTCACAGACCGTTGGAAAGCGGACATGAACTCTGATTCATGGCTCTCAAAGAATATCCGCCCAATGGCGCTGATTGCCGTCTTTTTTGCTTTTTTCTTGTTTGCCATGATGTCGGCTTTTGGCTATAACGCCAACGAAAGTTACGTAACATTGTTGGGAAATTGGGGGCAGCTGATTATGGGCGCTTATTTTTGCGCAAGGACTGTAGAGAAGCTGGCAGAGATGAGGAGCAATAAATGAAAGCCAAGCTGACTTTCCTTGTGACTCTCATGGTCAGCTTTACTCTGTGCGTAGTAATCATCGGAATGGTCGCGGTGCTGATGGCTGGATTGTTTGACGAAAAAGTGGACAACGCTGAAATTTTTAAACTTATCAGCCCAGCATTTCAAACCATCGTAGGTGGCTTTATCGGCCTACTGGCGGGTGTAAAGTTGTCCCACGGCGAAACAGATGAAGAACCCAAACAATCGGAGGTGGTATGAGCCTTAGTCAAGAACAAGCAGCATTCCTGCTGGATATGTGCAAGTTAATTCAACACGCAACTGACCAAGGCTTCATGGTCACGGGTGGGGAACTTGCCCGTACTCCAGAACAGCAAGCTATCTACGTCAAAACTGGCCGCAGCAAGACCATGAACAGTATCCACCTCAAGCGGTGCGCAATGGATTTGAACTTCTTCAAGGACGGGAAGATCATCTGGAACAAAGCTATCCTGGCTCCGATTGGCGCCTATTGGGAAAGCCTGCACCAAAAGAACCGCTGGGGAGGCAATTTCAAATCGTTGCTGGACTGCCCACACTTTGAACGAAACATATGAGCGACTACAGCGGCCAGATCACAACGCCAGCGCAGCCGAATCTCGGCAACCCTGGCGAGGTTTATGACCGCCTGTTCTTCAGCCAGACGTTCAGCAACATCGGAAACTACGCCACCCGCGTCACAAACGCGCTGGGAGCGTTATTCGGACCGCGTGGGGGTAAGTACCTCAATGCTCCATATGGCGCGTTCCAGGACTCCACAGACCAGGTCGCGGCTAACACCACAACGGCCTACGCCGTTACGTTTGACACCACCGACTTTAGCAATGGCGTCACTCTCTCAAACTCATCCAGGCTGAACGTATCGCAGTCTGGCATCTACAACATACAGTTCTCCATCCAATTTACAAACACGACAAACGCATCCCAGGACGTTGACGTTTGGTTCAGAAAGAATGGCACTAACGCTGACAAGTCAAACTCAAGGTTTGGGTTTGCGCCAAGAAAAGGCGTTGGCGACCCGTTCCACACAATTTCCGCTATAAATTATTATCTAAGCCTCAACGCAAACGACTATGTAGAAATAATGTGGCGCCCTACTGATGTCGGCGTGACGATTGAGCAGTATCCGGCAGGCACTTCCCCGACCAGGCCATCAGTACCGTCTGCCATCGTTACACTGTCGTTTGTATCCAACCTATCGGTGTAATCATGGCACTTATTCCTCTCAAAATCCCACCAGGCGTCTACCGCAACGGTACTGAGTACCAGGCAATGGGACGCTGGTACGACTCCAACCTGGTGCGCTGGTTTGAGAATACCCTGCGACCTATTGGTGGCTGGCAAAAGCATTCCACGTCTCAGATGACGGGGATGTGCCGAGGATTAATCACCTGGCGTGATAACGGTGGAGATCGTTGGATCGGAGCCGGTACGGAATCAAAGCTGTACGTTATGTCTGCCGCTGGAGTCTTGAAGGACATCACGCCTACCGGGTTTACACCTGGCATAGCCAGTTCAGTTGTACAAACAGGATATGGCAAAGCAGCCTATGGCTACTACGCCTACGGCACTCAGCGGCCTGACACTGGGGCTGCTACACCGGCCACTACCTGGAGCCTAGATACTTGGGGAGAGTACCTGGTTGGCTGCAGCAATGCTGACGGTAAGCTGTACGAGTGGCAATTGGGTTTTGCTACGCCTACGCTGGCGGCGGTCATCACCAACGCGCCGACAAGCTGCTCTGCTGTAATGGTCACCAGCGAGCGCATCATGTTTGCTCTGGGCGCGTCGGGTAACCCGCGCCTGGTGAAGTGGTCGGATCAGGAGAACAATACAACCTGGACGGCTGCAGCCACCAACCAGGCAGGCGACTTTGAGATTGCAACGGTTGGCGCTCTGAAGTGCGGCAAGCGCGTGCGCGGAGTCAATATCCTATTCACAGACGTGGATGCGCACGTCGCAAGCTACATCGGCCTGCCATACATCTACAGTTTTGAGAAGATAGGCAGCGGGTGCGGCGTCATCTCAGCGCAGGCCGTTGCCGCCATCGACACGTCCGCTATGTGGATGTCAACATCAGGATTCTGGTCATATGATGGGTTTGTCAAGCCAATGCAGTGCGACGTGAGTGATTACATTTTCAACAATCTAAATCTGTCTCAGGCGTCTAAGGTTTATGCGGTCCATAACTCGCAGTATGGTGAGGTAACTTGGTTCTACCCATCGTTATCCTCTAACGAGAATGATAGCTATGTCACCTACAACTATCGTGAAGGCACCTGGTACTACGGGCTGATGGCGAGAACTGCTGGAACTGATCGGGCTGTATTCACCAACCCAATGTTTGTCAGCACCGACGGGTATATCTATGACCATGAAATCGGGTTTGCTTATGACTCTGTTTCTCCCTACGCGCAGTCAGGCCCGATTGAGTTGGGCAACGGCGACAACGTCATGGCCGTCAGGTCGGTAATCCCGGACGAGCAGACTCTGGGAGATGTCGCTATCTCATTCACGGCCAGGTTGTACCCGACATCGGCAGAATCAAGCTACGGCCCTTACAGCGCCAAGCAGCCAACCGACGCCAGGTTCTCAGGACGGTCAGTAAAGATGAAGGTTACGGGGAGCTCCCCGCAGGATTGGCGGGTTGGCGTGATGCGCCTGGAGGCTACGGCGGCAGGGAAACGGTAATGGATGATTTCTGGCGGTTGGCACAATACGTCAAAGCGGCTTTAGAATACTCGGCAGGCACTCACACTCTTGAAGATGTTGCGCAGGGTGTGGAGGAAGGAAGATTCCAGTTTTGGCCTGGGATCAATAGCGCAGTCATTACAGAGATCATTGTCTATCCGCGACTCAAGAATCTGCACTATTTTCTTGCTGGCGGCGACCTAGATGAACTCAAGATTATGCGACCATACATCGAGTCTTGGGGAAAGCAGAATGGTTGCACGCGAGTTACCTTGGCTGGCCGTAAGGGTTGGGCCAGGACATTTTTGCAAGATGAGGGATATGCACCGAAGTGGCATATCTTGTCTAAGGAGTTGTAGATGGACAGGAACCGTTACGCTGAGATCATGGCGCAGTACCAGCAGGCGCAGCCGTTTTCTTTCACTGGTTACCCATCTACTTATACCGGCGGCTATAACGTATCGCAACCACAACAATACATTGCTCCAGTAAATAGTTACGCTGACATCATGGAGCAGTCTGCTATGACCGGTCCAGGTGGTAGGGTTGTAGATTACAACCCTACTTGGACTGCTATGTCTGATGCAGAAAAGGCAACTTTTTATGCTAATAATCCAAGCTGGGCAAAAGTTACACAAATTGGTCAAAACCTGTTTAGCAATACAGGACTTTTGGGATTAGCGCAAAAATATGGGAATCCTGATTTTGTAAGTAACCAAAATCTAATTGCAAAAGGAATAATTCCTACCACTGTTCAAGATAGTGGCCCTCCTAATATGAATGCGTTATTTACAACAAATTTAGGTTCTGTAAATACTGTTAGAGACCCTGCACAAGCTGCACAAGCAACTGGTGGATTTGTACCAGTAACCCCCCAGCAAATAGCAGCAGAGGCTGCAGCAAGAGAGGCTGCTCGACAACCTATTCGAGAGAGTAGCCAATCAGATGGAGAAGATGGCGGTAGTGGGAAAGGCAATGGCGCTATTACTGGAGGTGGAGGGATGCTTAGTTCTCAATCATCTGCTACACGAGCAGCATTGCGTACAGGTACAGGATATTACGAAGGCGGTCATGTAACCATGCAGCACTTGCAAGGCCCAGACCCAATGGGTCCTGATGATGGATACGCTGCGCTCAAGGATGGCGAGTTTGTCATCAACGACAAGGCGGTCAAGAAGTACGGTATTGAGTTGATGCAGGCCATTAACTCGGGCAAGATTTCAAAGGGTAAGCTGCTTGGCTTGCTCGAAATGTAAGGAGAACGATATGTCTAAAGGCGGCGCATCTGGAACTACAACCAGCACCACATCAATTGATCCTAGTCTTAAAGAGGCGTATCTCCGCAACTTAGGGCAGGCTCAGAGCGTTGCTGGTGCGTTGCCAGTACGGCAATTTGCTGGTTTCAATCCTCTGTATACGGCGGGAGAGCAGCAAGTCACAAACGAGGCTCTGACACCGTTTACGGGTCAGTCCATCCAGCAGTTTATGAACCCCTACGAAACAGACGTTATCCAGCGTGCTCTGGGTGATGTCGGTGGCGCTTTGCAGACTCAGCAACTGCGAGACCGTCAGGCTGCGACTGCTGCTAAGGCATTTGGTGGATCACGCCAGGGCGTTGCAGAGTCACTGACAAATGCAGCAGCCATTAAGCAGGCGGCTGACACTGCCGCGCAGATGCGTGCGAGTGGATATAACACTGCTGCTGGTCTGGCTCAGTACGCAAAAGGAGCAAATATCTCAGGAGGACAGGCAGTAATGGGACTTGGTAGTGCGCGTCAGCAGTTGGAGCAGGCCCAGATGGATGCACTGCGCAACATTGGGGTGGAGAAGCTGGGGATTGCATCTGGAGCACTTGGAATTAACCTACCCAACCTCGGGATGACGAGTACGCAACCGTACTACCAGAACCGTACTGCTGGTGGACTTGGTGGGGCATTGGCAGGCCAACGTCTAGGCGGCGCAGACTACGGTGGAACCGGCGCTTTGCTTGGTGGCCTGCTCGGATACTTTGGATAAGGGGAACAAGATGGCAACACAATTTGACCCAACTCAATATTATCTCGGTAGCGGACTCGGTGTAGGTAGATACAACCAGCCGTATCGTCCTAAGATTCAAGACATTCTGGCACGCATGAACCGTCCCGAGATTACTGGTATGCCTGGAGATCCGGTTTACATCGACCAGATGTCAACCCCGCAATACGTTTCGCGTACCGGCCCTGACATTTTTTACCAGAAGCGGCGTGATCCACTAGGGGCTAATCTGTATCCGAATGTGCCTGGCATGGGATTCACTCCTAGCGCAGGACTGATGGATATGGGTGGCGAGATGCAGCCGCTGTCTGCACAACCGCAAGTGCAAGCAGCACCGCAAGTTGAGCAGACTATGGAAGCGCCATTGCAGACATTTGAACAGGCATATGGTGGAGCAGCACCACAGCGCACACTCGGCCTGCTGGGTGATATGTTTGGCGGTGCATCCGCGCTGGACGAGTACATAACACCGGAGCAAAGAGCGCAGCTACAGAACCAGGGGTTGATGTCTGCGGCCATGCAACTACTTGCGGCATCAGGCCCAAGTCGTACTCCTGTAGGACTTGGCCAGGCGCTTGGTGAGGCGTATGGCGCTGGTCAGAAGGGCTACACGGCAGCGCAACAGAATCTACTCACGAGCATGACGATGAAGCAGAAGATGGATGACGCGAAGCGTCTAAAAGACATCCAAGCACGCATCAGTGGTGCATTGATTGGAGAAGGCGCTCCGGCTATGCCTGGTGCAGCCATCTCTCCAGAGCAGGCTATCAATGCCCCAGGTGGACAAGCTGGCCCTACAGTGGCCCGCGCTGCCATGATTGGTACTCCTAGTGCTGCTGCACCTATGAGTCAGGCAGATATATTGCACGATAGGTACATGAATGCGTCAAGCATTGCGGCTCAGTATGGTGATGCTGAAACAGCAAAAAAATACGCTGATTTGGCAAAGCAAATTAAGCCTACTGACGAGGTGATTGGCGAACCATTCAGAGGTAATGATGGAAACTTTTACTCGCGTCTAAAGTCTGGAGGGACTATCCCATTCAAGGGTGTATCTCCAATAGATAAACCGGTTGGTGAACCGTTCAGAGGGAGTGATGGCAAATATTACCAGCGTACCGAATCAGGCGGGACTGTATTGTTCAGCGAAGGAACGGTAACGCCAGCGGCTAAACCCATGGGCGCTCCCATCAAGGTGACCGATGTATCTGGGAAACAAGTGCTGGTCAACCAGATGGATGATGGCACATTCAAAACAGCTACAGGCATTGGACCAGCCAAGGAAATGGTGCAAGTTGATGTCGGCGGTTCAATCAAATTCATTGACAAAGATAAAATTCCTGCTGGGACATCTTTCACCAAAGGACTTGCTCCGCAAATTGTTGGAAGCGCCGATACAGGGTTCTATGTGTATGGAGGAGGTGGTGGCGGTGGGACTATGGTAGGAGGCAAAGCGCCTCCTCCTGCTGCGGCTGGCGCTGCCGGTGCAGCACCTCCACCTGGTGGGCGTCAAGCCGCACCAGGGATGACTCAAATTATCCCTGGTACATCATTCAAGAATGATGAGCAGTTGCGTGGTGAGTTCACCAGGAACATGGAGCCATTTGTAAAACTTGCCCAAGCATTTGAGAAGGTACAAGTTGCGGCTCTAAACCCATCAGGCGCTGGCGACATTTCGCTTATTTACGGCTACATGAAAATTCTTGACCCTCACTCTACGGTTATGCAAGGTGAGCAGGCCAGTGCGCAAAATGCTGGAAGTGTTCCAGAATCTATTAGGGCTAAGTACAACTCGATTATTGCTGGTGAAAAGTTAGACCCGAATGTGCGTGCTGATTTTCTAAATCAGGCAAGGCTCATAATTGAGTCTCAACGAACAATGGCTAATGATGTAAGAGAGCGTTACAGCGAACTGGCAAAAGCATATGGTCTCAAGCCAGAGCAGATTGTCTTTGACCCATTTAAGCGCATCAAGCCACCAGGCGAAGTTGTCAAAGAATCAACTCCGATTAAGGCTAATGATTGGTGGAAAAAGTTTGATTTGCTACCGAAACCATAGGGGTAAAAAATGGCTGATATGTCGAATCTTGAACGGGTACAAGAGAATGTGCGTAGATTGCAAGCGCAGGGAGTTGATAACGCATCACTTGCTGAGTATTTGAAGACTGAGGGTTACACCCCGACCAGGTACGAAGAGGCGTCTAGGAAGATGAAGGACCTTGGCGGTCCTGCTGTCAATGCTGGCTTTGGTCGCTCATTGCTGCAAGGGTTGACGTTCAACACGGCAGACGAGATTGAAGCCGCAGCGAAAGCCATGATGAGTTCTGGCATGAGCGCATTTGACGCGCAGCAGACTCTGAGTGGGTTGGTCACTGGCGCGAAGCCTAAGTCAGCGTATGAGCAGGAACTTGCAAGGGTTCGTGCTGGCATTAAATCTTACGAGGAGCAGTACCCTGGACGGGCATTCACTGGTGAGTTGGTTGGTGGCCTGATCCCTACGGTGGCCGCAATTGCTGCTGCCCCGTTCACTGGTGGAGCCACTGCACCAGTCGCTGCATCCAACGTCGCCAGGACGGTGGCCGCGATACCAGGTCTTTTCCGTCAGATCGTGACCGGAGCAAAGGTCGGTGCAGGAACTGGTGCGTTGTCTGGTGCTGGTGCGTCTGAGGGTGGACTGCAAAACCGATTAACTGGCGCGGTTGTTGGAGGCACTGTAGGCACAGTGCTGGGCGCAGGGTCACCCGTTGTAAGCAAGGCAGTGGTTGGAGGTGGAAGGGCTGGGTTGGAAGCCGCTGGCCTTATCACTCCGCAAACAGCTACCCAGAGAGCGCAGGAGTTGCTGGCTAAGAAGTTGGCGCAGGAGGGCGTAGCCCCAGCAGAACTAGCCCAGCGCCAGGCTCAGATCATCAAGACTTATGGGCCGCGAGATGAGACGCTTGCGGACTACGGCGGCGAGTCTATGCGACGCCTAGCGCGTGGAGCGATGGCTATCCCTAATGCCAGCCAGACTGACGTGCGTCAGATGCTTACAGAGCGTGCGGTGGCGTCTGGTCCGAGGATTACGAAGGACATCACTGACCTGACGGCCATTGGTGAGCGTGACATTTACGAGGTGGCTGATGAGATCAAGAAGCGTAGATCGATGCTGGCATCTCCACTTTACGACCAGGCATATGCCGCTGGTGAAATCAACTCATTTGCCATTGACAATTTATTGAAGAAGTCTAAAGACATTCAGTTTGCTATCAGCGAGGCTCGCAGGTTGCCTGATTACGCTGATCTGCCTGACAACTCGATGCTTATGCTGGACAAGGCGTACAAGTACGTTGGCGGCCTTGCGAACAAAGCAAAACTTGATGGCAAGTTATCCCAAGCAAGTGACTTAGATAACTTGCGCATATCTTTGCGCGACGCCATAACTGAAAAAGTCCCTGTTTATGGCAAGGCGCTCAGCACATTTTCTGATGAGTCACTGCTTAATGATGCGCTAGAGATTGGTTCAAAAAACTTCTTAAAGAAGTCACCATCAGAGATCAACCGCGAACTTAAAAAGTTCTCAGGTGAATCTGAGCAGCAGATGTACCGTCTGGGTGCAGTGCAGTCTTTGCGTGATGAAATCTATGGGATGCGCGAAACAGGAAACATTGCGGATAAGTTTCTCAACTCGCGTGAGATGCGTGACCGTATGCGCACCATCTTCAACTCAACTGGTGAGTACGAGACTTTCATCAAGAACCTGGAGCGTGAGCGCCAGATGGGTGTGACCAGGGCAAGAATTGAGGGTGGTTCTCCGACTGCTCCTATTCAGCAGGATATTGCAGAACTGCAAGGGCCGTCAGCGACTGAGATCATAGCCTCCGGCGCTCAGATGGCGCGTGGTGACTTGCTGGGTGGCGGCATGAGCATGGCGCGTCAACTGGCTCCGCGACTGCAAGGTATAAACGAGAACGTCGCCCAAAAGTTGTCTGACATTCTGCTAAACCCTAGCTTTAACGTGCAGCAGCAGGCACTGCTGAATGTTGCGCCTATCATGGATGAGTTGCGTCGCAGAGCGTTGCAGCAACAAGTTAGGCAGGCCGGTGGATCAGCAACCGCCGGACAACTTGTACCTGGACTACTCGGAGACTAGACGATGGCCGGACTGCTCGACTACCTGGAGGCGATTGGCGAGACAGGCGCCATGCTTGGCACTGGTGCTGTCTCTGGGATGGTAGGGATGCCATACGGCGTCTACAAGGGCGTCAGAAGCGGAAGGTACGGCACGCCGGAAGGTGTCCGTATTGCCGAGGAAGAGGCCCGTAGGTTCATGGAGCGCAACACCTACCAGCCGCGCAGCCAGATGGCGCAGAACGCTCTTAGCTACGCCGGCGGCCTGCTGTCAGATGCGCGGATACCTCCAATCATTCCCGAAGCGGCAGCACTCAGCGCGATACCTTTGCGGCCAGCAGCACGCATGGCCGGTGAAGGCGCAATGGCAACAGGTCGGGCTGGCGAGCGTTTAGCGGAGCGCGTTGTGCCGCAAATTATGAAGCGTGGCGGTTTGCCTGCTGAGATGCTAGGCGCTATGGGTAACCGCACCATAAGCCCATTGGATGTGTATCACGGCACGCCGCACACATTGCCACCAACGCCAAGGAATCCGCTAGGCGAGTTTGACGCAAGCAAAATTGGTACAGGTGAAGGCGCACAGGCTTATGGGCATGGCATCTACACTGCGGAAAGCCCTAATGTTGCTAGAGGCTATGCTGAACAACTTTCAACGGCACAAGGCCCATTAGGTGATGTTGCTAAATATTGGCGTAAAAATGGTGGCGAAAGCGCGTTTAGGTCTTTTGCAAAAGATGCCGGTCTACCGCCCGCAGAAATAGAAAACACCGCTAACGTAATTCGCAACACCGGCAACCTGTACAAAGTAGACTTACCGGACGAGAAGATAGCAAAGATGTTGGATTTTGATAAGCATTTAAGCGAACAATCCAAGGCTGTGCAGGACATTCTTTTGCCGTATCAAAAAGAAATTGGCGGTAGCTTTGGAACTGGTGAGCAAACATTGAAAGCTATTGCATTTGAAAGACGCATGAAGGGTTTAGACGATTCACCGGCTGCTGTAGCGCAACAATTGAAAGAGATGGGAATCCCAGGCGTTCAGTATTTAGATGCAGGGTCACGCAATGTTGCAGGCGGAACACGCAACTTTGTCGTGTTTCCTGGCGAGGAGAAAAGCATGACAATCTTAGAACGTAATGCACAGAAAGCTGAAGAACTAAAACGTCTTCAATCTGGCGGCTTGCTGGCTCCATAAAAAGCCGCCATCAGCGGATCAACCTTGATCTTCCTGCGCTTGCCACGCTCACGCGCCAGCCGAAAGTCTTTGTCCTCCTGGGACTCGCGCTTACGCAAACGCTGGACCCTCTCGCGCACAGATTTACGCTCTGGCCTGGGGACATCAGCGCCTATTCCAAAAGCATAGACACGAGCAAATGATCCAGCAGTACGCTCCCAGCCTGCGACATGGACCTGGCCGCGCTCATGCATCCTATTCATGTTGTGCTCAACCGCACGCTCTGACAGGAACACGGTGGCGGCCAACTCCACGCAAGTCATAGGGCGCTTTCTGAGGGCGCTCTCAATCTGCTTTAGGCGGGTTGGCTGCACGTTCTACTTTCACTCTTTCCATTGTTGAGAACCGGTGGCCATTGGCGCACTCATACCGGCGATAAACTTCGTTGTCGTATTTGTGCCGAGTCTCAAGTGTGCGAGTCCACGCGGAGCAAGTTGGGCAAATCATGCGTCCCCCTGTGGTGGTGTGCAAGTGTGGATATCGTTTGTGCGTTTACCGCAACGTTCGCAGAAGTTCCACTCGCGCCCGGCCAGTGCTGCTTTCTTGCCATCGTAAAAGCCCGACTGGTATGCGATGGTTAGTGCGTCAGGCTCCTGCGCTGGCTGTGGTGGGGTGGTGTAGAGATGCCCTGTGTACTTTTCAGGCAAAGCAGATTTCACAAGCACACCATCAATTACCAACGCCACAGGCTCCTGCGCTGGCTGTGCCAAGGCTTCACGCAATCTCTCAATTTCTGCCGAAAGAATCTCGGCTATATCCACGCTGCCGTACTCGCATCCGCTTATGTCGTCATCTCCGTTGGTTGCCCCTGCTATTTCATAGCATAGTTGTCTTGCCAAGGCTATGCTGCCGCGCTTCCAGTTGTTTTTGTCCGCAGCCATGCGCTGCTTTGAATCAAATCCGGTCATGTTAATTTGCACTCCTGGGTAAATAAGGCGGCAATGCTGCCGCAAAGTGGTTGATATGTGAAGTAGCCCCAGGCCATGCAGGCTGCGGCTACAACGGCCATCAGGCCAATGAAGAAAAATATCCACGCTATCAGTCCCAGGACCAGGCTGGCCCAGGACTCTATTTCATCATCGTTATCCATTGTTGGTACTCCGGTGAATCAAACATAAAGAGCATGGCGCAGAGCGCCACAACGACTAGGCTAATTCGCCTTGGCATACGCCAGTTCAGTCTGAAGGGACTTCAGTTCTGTACGCAACATCTCCAGTTCCTGGTCCAAGCGTTTCTGGGCAGACTCAGCGCCACGCGCCCAGCCTGCGAGGGCCGCCTCAGTGCAAGCCGTGTGCAGCACCGTAGCCAGGTCACCGCGTGACAGGATGCCAAAGTCGCCAACCGCAGGCAGGTGCGCGAACACGGTGCGTTTGATCTCGATCTCTAAAGGATTCATCATAGGAACCACCATTGTGTAATAACGTAAGCTAGGCCAGCAAGGATTGCGCTGGAAAGCAGCGCGTCAAGAATTAAGGATTTCATTCGCCGACTCCGATCTGGCGGGTGATGGTGAGGTAATGGTTTTGCGCCATGATCTGACGCTGCTCAAGACCGTATTCATTCCTACGGCCAGGCACATATTTATGGACAAAGCTACGGTGCGGCAATGTAAACCCGTAAGACATAGGCTCATGCCAGAAGTTACGCTGGTGCAGTTCACGCTCCTGCCAGAATGCCTCGGGGTTTTCTAGCTGCAAAGCGGCGGCGACCTTGCTGACGTGGTCGCCTCCGAATACGGCAGCAGCGCGTAGCTGGCTGCGTTGACGGTCTGTAAGTTTCATGTTGTTCCTAGTGGTTGATGACAGTAGCATCATATAATAGATGACACATACATCACAAACATCAGTTGCGAAATGCATTAGGGAAAACACCTAGACATTTCCTTGTATAATCCATCAACAAGGAGATGATAATCTAATCATGGAATCCACTACACAACAAGCAATCAGAGCCATCCGCGAGAAAGCGGAACGGTCAGGCTTTACTTTGTCCGATGTCGCTTACGCCGCAAACATTGACAAGGCTCAGGTGAGCCGCTGGAGCACCGGCAAGGTAGTGCCACTGTACAGCGCAGTCATCAAGCTGCAAGAGGCTTGCGACGCGCTGGTGGAAGTCAGGTTGTTGATGCTGCAGAAGGAGCGTGAGCAATGAGTTACACCGTCGGCATTGACCCAGGCATCAGTGGCGCAATTGCCATATATAGGGACAACGTATTGCACAGCGTAGTGGATATGCCTACATTGGAAGTGGACTCTGGCAAGACAAAGAAACGGCATATCAGCGCCGTCACATTACGCGACATATTGGAAGGCTATCCTAACTCTCACGTTGCGATTGAAAAGGTTGGCGCAATGCCTGGTCAGGGTGTTAGCAGTATGTTTAACTTTGGGCGGTCAGCAGGCATCATAGAAGGCGTTGTGGCGGGTCTTAAATTGCCCAGCACCTATGTCACCCCTGCCACCTGGACGAAGGCTGTAGGCCGTGCAGCGGGCAAGGATGCCAGCCGTATGCGTGCAATGGAACTGTTCCCGACACGCGCTGAACTGTTCAAGCGTGCCAAGGATGATGGCCGCGCAGATGCTGCTTTGATAGCCTATTGGTACATCACTCGCCATGCTTGACCAACTCAAAACTATGCGCGAGCACATTATCTGGCTGGGGACTCAGCTAGAGAAGGAGCGCGAGTCCTCACGCGATAAGACTGTCCTGCTAAAGCGCCTGCTAGACCCCGAGGACTTGGGTCACGCGGTCACCGCCGAAGTACGCAAACAAGCCTACGCAATCATTTCAAACGACCACGAAAGAGAGAGAGAAAAATGGAACGTATCAAACTAAGGCCGAGCGCCGCGGCACGCTGGATGGCTTGTCCGGCCAGTGTCCACCTGAGTGTCGGCATCCCCGAGTCACCAAGTGGTGAGGCAGCGCAGATTGGCACGGCCATCCACGCGCTGGCAGAGACGTGCTGGCAGACAGAGGATGACCCGAAGAACTCCATCGGTACCCTGGTGGAGGGCATCCGCATCACTGAGCAGAACGCTGAATTCGCGCAGCTACACCTGGACACCATCAAGCGCCTGGAGACTGACCTGGGGCGGGTTCTGGTGGAGCAGCACGGGACGGTGCTCGACACTATGCAGTTGCAATTGGCAGGGACGTGCGACGTTGTCGGGTACAGCGTCAAGGACAGCATCATCGAGATCGTGGACTTGAAGACGGGCCGCAACTTTGTCAGCGCAGACAGCGCACAGCTAAAGATTTACGCTCTTGCCATGATGCGTGAACTGGGTGATTTCCAGACGATTCGCTTAACGATTGTCCAGCCCCAGGTCGGCGCCAACCGTACTCACGAGATGAGCCTGTACGACTTGCTGCAGTGGCGGGATAACGAGTTGATGAAGGCGGTCAACGACATTGCGACAATGAACGCCTATCCTACACCGTCGCGCGATGCCTGCAAGTACTGTCCCGCCAAGCTACACTGCCCAGCCCTGCGCGAGAAGGCTTACGAGTTGCCTTTGGCGCCTACAAAGGAACTCACAGAGAGCGAGATTGCCACCTGGTTGGAGCAGGGCGAACTGGTGGAGGCTTTTTACGAGGAACTGAAGAAGGTGGCGTTTACTCGCCTAGAAGGTGGTGGTGCAGTGCCAGGTTGGAACCTAGTACCAAAACGCGCTATTCGCAAGTGGAAGGCAGACATCGACATCAGCGACTTGCCGATTGAAACCGCCAAGCTGTACAAGAGCGAACCGATAACGCCAGCGCAAGCTGAAAAACTACTAAGCAAGGGCGACAAGCACTTGCTCGACGATTTGACAGAGAAAGTGTCCTCTGGACTGACTCTGGCAAAGATGTTGGAATCCTCTGACATCTAACTTTGGGCGCAAGCCCGTTACTTTAGGAACTGAAATGCTTAATCTTTCAAACAACAACGGTAGTAATAACAGCTACATCCGCTTTGCACCCCAAGCTAACGCCTGGACGAACCGCGATGGTGAGGAAATCCAACTCAAGAAGGTGGTCATGGACCTGGACTCGGTGCAGACCGGCTGGCTGATGATTGGTGCTGGTGTACGCGATTGGCAGCCGGATGTGGTGCTTGGCGCTAAGAGCCAGTCGCCTGGCGAGGGCTACAAGCGCGGGTTTGTGGTGACGTTGTACTCAAAGGAACTCGGCTTGGTTGATTGGAGCGCCAACGCCTACGGTCCATGCAAGGGTTTTGAGAAGATCTACAACGAGTGCGAGAAAGCTGCCGATGACTTTGATGGAAAGCTGCCGGTCATCGAGTACGTTAACAGCACAGCCGAGAAGGTTGGCAAGGGCAACACGCGAGTCCCGAACTT
>Ga0209298_10000256_pt1 | contig 34902 bp, 34 predicted proteins | sample S_140806_EF_Meta_FD_187325 | JGI IMG/M metagenome (GOLD analysis project Ga0209298, IMG submission 187325) | Freshwater microbial communities from Lake Simoncouche, Canada to study carbon cycling - S_140806_EF_MetaG (SPAdes) (version 2) | ecosystem: Environmental > Aquatic > Freshwater > Lake ... | reverse complement strand
AAGGTGGCCAGCTGCTCCATGCCTCCGTGCCAGGGGCCGATGGTGGTTTCCAGGGCCCGCACGGCCCGCTGGCCGCTCAGCCCCAGGTCGCCCACGAAACCATCGGCCCAGCCGAGCCACTGATCCACGCCGCGACGCACAAAGCTGAGGTGGGCCGCATCACCCCGACCCGGCAGCAGGGAGGCCATACCGGCATAGGAAGGCAATTGGTGCAGTTCGCGGCTTCCCACCTGGCCCAGCAGGCCATCGAGACGGTGCAGAGCGTTGTCGCCCAGGGGCAGCAGGGCATCGAAGCAGACCAGGGCGGCCATCCGCACCCGCGCCTCGCCCGAATACTCGCGAAGGGAATCGCCGAAGGCAGCGAAGCTGTCGCCGGGCAGACCATTCACCTGGGTGAAGGCCAACATCTCGGCCGCCACCTTGAGACTCAGATCCACCGCCTGGAGGGTCTGACTGGCGGGCGTCAGCACCGCCAGACGCTTCACCAGGGGCAGGGCTCCGGCCACGTTGGCCAGCACCCGCAGACCACCGGCGGCCTTCTGGGAGCGGTTCACGGCGTCGTAGAGACTCAAGGCCCGGCGGTAGCCCTCATGGCGGGCCCGGCTGAGTTCATCGGCGCGGGCACGCACCTGCTGCACCAGTTCGAGGTCATCGCTGCCCAGCACATCGCTGATGAGCTCCTCGGGACGGGTCTGGTTCTGCCAGCCCCCTGGCACGAGGGTGCTGATGCCCCTCAAGGCCAGCACGGTGAGATTGCGGTGGGGGAGACGCTCGAGGCGCTCCAGAACGGTGGCGCTCATGCGGCGGGCTCCAGGGCAGCGTTGGCGCGATTGAAGCGATTGAAGATGGATGGCTTGCGATTGGCGGCGGGCTGGGGAACCCGGGCCTGGGAAGGCTGGGGTGCCTGACGCTGCAGGCCGGGGAGCGGTAGCCGCACCGGAGCCTGTTTCCCGGGAGGCAGAGCCCCACGGCCCGAAGGAATCGCGGGTGCCTGAAGGGCCGAAGGGTTCAAGGCGGCCAGCGCCGAGAGGTCAAAGGCCCCGAGCAACTCATGGCGCTGCTGCACATCTAGCCCACTCCCCTGGCCGATCACCTTCACCTGGAAGCGATCGGCCACCAGCAGCGCGCTGGCCTGGCTGCCCTGGTCCACCAAGGGCCAGGACTGCAAGCGCTCCTCGGTGTGGATGAACTTGTTGCGGCTGGCGGGTGAACTGGCCACATCCGAAATCGAGAGCAGGGCACGCAGTTCGGCTCCCTGCTTGAGACGGGCCTGGCTGAAGCCCCGCTTCTCCTGGGTGAAGACGAGTTGCTCTCCGGTCTGGGGCTTGGGGAACAGGCGATTGAAGAGCGTGCCGTTCACCACCTCTCGCGTGGCGATGTCGCCCACGGTGCCCCCGGGCAGCCAGGAGCGGAAGGGCAGAAAGAAGAATGCGCCAAGGAGCAGACCCGCGACGAGCAGCAGGCCGATCCCCCAGCGCAGGGAGCGGGACATCGGTTCGTAGAAACGACTACCAACTTGATAGCAGCCAGGCCCGGTTGTGGTGATGAGCCTCAACAGGCTGAAAGACACTCTTCCCGCTTCCTGATAGCCAGCGCCGGTCTTGCCCCCACTCGGCCCGGAGCAGATTCAGGCCAGACCGACCAGCTGCAGTGAAAGATCCCAGACCCGCCGGGCGGTCTCCGGATTGCTGGCCTTGTCGGAGAGCTCCTGACTGAACTGCTTACCCCCCTTGCTCTGGCGGTTCCCCCAGCTCCAGTGGACGCCGGAGACGGCGAAGGCTGGATCGGCCACCACCTCGGCCACCCGCTCACCGGCCAGGGCCTGGCTCACGTAACCGCCGGTGATGTTCTTCTGGAACCAGGGAAAGATCGTGCGGAAGGCCGCCGGGGTGTTGCGGAACAGCGGCGTATCCGCCACACAGCCCGGATAGAGCGAGGTGAACACGATGCCGGTGTCGCCATGGAGGCGGCGATGCAACTCCTGGGTGGTAATCATGTTGCACAGCTTGCTGTCCTTATAGGCCTTGCCGGGCTTGAAGCGCTTGGCATCGGCCATGGCGATCGGCGCCTTGAAGCCGGCGGCGAAGCCCGCCAGATCGCCCAGGTCAGCGGGGGCGGGGATGGGAATCTTGCCGCCCAGTTCCTTGGAGTTCGCGGTCACCGTGCCGAGGATCACCAGCCGGCGGGAGGGATGGCTGGAGCGCTTGAGATCGTCGAGCAGGAGATGAATCAGGAGGAAATGACCGAGGTGGTTGGTGGCCATCGAGATCTCGTAGCCCTGGGGGGAGCGCTCGGGGTCCTTCAGCCGCGGTAGGTAGACGGCCGCGTTGACCACTAGGGCATCCAGGGGCCGTCCGGTGGCATGGAATGCATCCACCAACTGGCGGACGCTTTCGAGATCGCCTAGATCCACCTGCAAATGAGTCACCCGGTCAGCGGTGATGGCAAGGGCCGCCTGGGCCCGGCGAGCCTTGTCGGTGTCGCGGCAGGCCATCACCACATGCCAGCCTCGGTCCACCAGGGCCTTGGCAGCGAACAGTCCTACCCCGGAGGAGGCGCCGGTGATCAACACCGTGCCGGGGGTGCCGGGGGTGCCGGTGGCCCCTGAGGAAGCCACGGTGGAAAGGGCAGCGGAAGCGGGAACCATGGCGTCAGGCAAAGAAGGCCACCTAGGGTTGGGAGGAGGACGGGGGGAGGGACGTGGGGGTGGTCTGCCAGATGACCCGCAATCGGTTTGGAGCGATCCACTGGCTCTGCTCACGGATCAGGCGTTGCTCACCCGCCACCATGAACAATTGGTCAAAGCGTTCGCGGGCGCGGGCCAGGCGGGCTTTCTCAAGCTCAAGCACGGCCACAATCTCGCCATTGCGATCCATCCTCTGCTGGTAGGCCCCGGCTAGGCGAACCAGGCTCACTCCCGCCACCGCCACCAGCCCGAGCTTGACCATCAGACCGATCACGCTGCAGACCAGCTCACGCCGTTCCTGGGTGATCGCCAGCAGATGGCCATCGGTTCCGAACACGGCAACGCCGGCTGGAGCCACCGCCGGCGGGCGGGGAAGGGGATCCGGGGATCCGCTGGCTGAAGCGCTGAATGGGTCGGACGCGGCCCAGGCACCAGGACGGCCAAATGGATCTGCTCCCACCGTGGCCGGTGCGATCCCAGCGGAGCGACGGGAGTTCGGGCCGTGGTCCCGGCCCCGGCGGGCACGGCTGGCCTGGTCGGGAGCACCGAAAGCAGGAACCGGAGCAGCGCGAAGCACCCGATCCTGCCGACCGGTGTCGGTTAGCCGCGATCGGCCGGAGACTCTTTTGCTTGCGGAGCGCGAGTCCAATGCTCCGGCCTGCCGACGTTGGCTGCGTTCACTCTGGCTGCGTTCACCCTGGCCCCCTGAGGAGGCGTTGGAACGGCTGGGCAGGCGGAAAGAAAGCACCGGCACGAAACTCAGTGGCGATCACCGCTTTTAGCAGTCCGACCAGGGATTGCCAAGGCGGCGGCTCAATCTTCAGGCCTTGTAAAGGCTGAAGGCCAGGCGCACGGCCAGAACGCCTGCATGGGCGGCCACCACCAGAGCGATGAGCACTTCGGTCTGGTTGATCATGGTCCGACTGGGCAAATGCAACGGCACCATTCTTCCCGCTGGGCTCGCTACGGTCCACATCCTTCCCCTGCCCTGTCACAGCTCTTGATGGCCCCCACCGCTGCGGAGCCGCCGTCCTTGGCGCTTTCCATCACCACCCGCCAGATCCGGGAGCTTGATCTCTCCCCGCTGGCACCCCTGCAGGCCGCTGGCGTCGAGTGCCTGGTGGCGATGGCGGGGCAGCTGGACCTGGAGCTGGACTGGCCCCGGGGTGACGACGATCCTCGCGAACTCTCTGAAGTACCCGAGGTGCGGCTCTGGACTCTGCGCGCCGATGCCCTGAACCCCTGGCTGCCCCTGGTGCTCGAACGCAGTCGGGGCACCCTTACCCGCCATGTGGCGATGCTGCTGCCCCACGGATTCAGCCGCAGCGAGGGCATCCGCTTCGCCCCCGAGAGCCTCGATCTGTGGATCACCCACCGGCTCTTCTGGCTCGATAGCTGGTCGGTGGGAGCGGGGGTTCCCTGCCGTCAGGGCCTCGCCCAGATGGCGGCGGTGTTGGGATTTGAGCTGGATCCCATGTTCTGGTCGGCCGCCGCGCCGCCGCCGCCAGCCGACGGCTGCCCCCCCCGTGGTGCGGCCCCTTAGGGCAGGCCCGCAGCCCCCTCCGTCAGATCGGGCTGCGGTGCGCTGGATCCCCACCCTCACCCTGCCGGGCCCCATGCAGATGGCGATCGATGGGCAGCTGCTCGATCAGGCCCGCGCCAATCCAGGCGCCGGTGCGGTGCTCCGCCTCTACCGCTGGTCCCGGCCCACCCTCTCGCTGGGTTTCCACCAAAAAACCCTGCCAACCCACTGGCAGGAACTGGCCAGCAGTGGGGCCTTCGATCTGGTGCGACGACCGAGCGGAGGTCGTGCGGTGCTCCATGGGGGCGACCTCTCCTATGCCCTGATCTGGCCAGCGGCCCCAGGCCCGAGGAAGAGCGTCTACGGGCGGTGCTGCGGCTGGCTCTGCCGGGCCTTCAGCGACCTCGGCCTGCCGCTGCAACCCGGGCGCAGCGCCCCCAGCCGGGACCGAAGCAGCTGCTTCGCCACAAGCACCAGCGCCGATCTCATCCATGCCGACGGCAGCAAGCGGATCGGCAGTGCCCAGCTCTGGCGGGGCGGCTGCCTGCTCCAACACGGAAGCATCCTGCTCAACCCCCAGGCGGACCTCTGGGAGCAGATCTTCGGAGAAGAGCCTCCGCAGCTGCCCGCCCTGCCGCTCGGATCCGATGACTTGGAGGCCCTGCTGCTCCGTTCGGCCGCCCGGTGCCTGCCCGTAGGCCGCGGGAGGGTGAGCCTGGTTCGCAGGGATCTCAGTCTGAAGGAGTGGACAGGAGTGGAGGCCACGGCCCAAGGGAAAGGCTCCCCATTCGGCCGATAGCAGACCCGGCTTAAGGGCCGGAGGATGGGGCCGGGGGAGATCCCTCGGCGGCCAGGGCCTCAGGCAGCTGCACCTCCCCCGCGGCCAGCATCGAGCGGACCACCTGGACCAGGCCCAGACCCGGCGGGTAGCCGTTCTGCTCCCGGACCGTGGCCATGAGCTGGCTGGGCAGGCGAACGCCGATCCTGTTCAGCACAGCCTCGGCCAGCTCGGGGCGTTCCAGAGTTCCTGAGGGCAGACCAGCAGGGCCGAGCACGAGCAGCCGGGGCCGGTCGGGCTGGTCCATCTGCAGCACCGCCTGCCAGAGGGGGGCCGATTCGGAGATGGAAGGCAGATCGCTCAGGGGATGGAGGTGATCTCCCACCGCTTCGCGATCCCAGCGCTGCACGGGCAACTCTTGGAGGATGGAGGGATCGACGACCCCCCGCCAGCGGCCCCGATCACACACGAGCAGCCAGTCCGCAAGGGGATCGACGGAAACGGAAGCCTGGCTGGCGGCAGCCCGCGGCTCGGCAGCTCGGGCCGGTTCGCGGGCAGCGCCGGCGAGGCCGCCGGGAATGATCGGCTCAAGCCGGCTCAGCTGACGCAAGGTGGTAGAGGCCTCGAGAACCCGGAAGCGGCGGCGACAAACATCCTTCACCCGGATGTCACGGAGCGCCTGCTGGACCTGCAGAACCTGGCTCTGGTTGCGGGCGGCCCCGAGGCCAAACCAACCGAGCAGCATCAGCCAGGCTCCGCTCAGGCCACCGCCGCGCAGCAGCAGCACGGATCCCAGACCGAGCGCGAGGAAGGAGAGGAAGCGGCCGCAGCCATTGGCCACCACCAGGCCACGCCGCCGGCTGCCGGTGACCTGCCACACGAGGGCCTTCACCACCAGGCCGCCGTCGAGGGGCAAGCCGGGCAGAAGATTAAACAGGGCTAGCACCAGGTTGAGCACGCCCAGCTGGGTGAGCATCTCGCCCATCACCACAGACTGATGGGCGGCTGGATGAACAGCGGCCAAGAGTGCGATAGCCAGCGCCAGGCTCACCAGCGGACCGGCCAAGGCGACAGCGAGAGCGCCGAGGGCCGTGGGACATTCGCGTTCGACGCTGGCGACGCCACCCAGCAGGAACAGGGTGATGCTGCGCACCTTCACGCCCTGGCTGAGGGCCACCAAGGCATGGCCTAGTTCGTGGAGCAGAACAGAAACGAACAGCAGCAGGGCCGTGGCCAGGGCCACCCACCAGAGGCCGCCCTCGGGAAGGGTGGTGGCCAGGGTCAGGCGGTAGTGCCGCTCAAAGGCCATGGTGGCCGCGAACAGGATCAGAAACCAGGTTGGATGGATGCGCAGGGGGATGCCGCGGACCCGGAATAATTGCCAGCCCTCACCCACGGTTCTGCCTCGCACGCTGATTAGCCATGGGATCGGAGCTTGCGTGAGGTTGCCCAGGCGGTGCCCCCGCCGCCGGATCTTAGAAAGGCTGCCATCCGGTTGGTCGCCATGGCGCCTCCCCTGTTGAAGATCTGTGGCCTGCGGGAGCCGGACCAGGCGGCGGCCGTGGCTGCCCTAGGGGTGGATGCGGTGGGGGTGATCGGCGTGCCGAGCTCTCCCCGCTGGCTAGAGCCTGCACGCCGAGCGGCCCTCTTCGATGCCGCGGCCTCGGCGCGGAGGGATTGCCTGAGGGTGCTGGTGGTGGCAGATCCCGCCGAGGAAGAGATCCCCCAGCTGGACCCGGGCCCGGGAGGCCACAACGTGGTGCAGCTCCATGGAAACGAAACCGTGGAGCGCTGCCTGGAGCTGCGGCGGAGCCTGCCCGAGGGACTGCTGCTTTGGAAGGCGCTGCGCATCCGGGAGCCCGGAGATCTGCTGCAGGTGCACCACTTCGCCCCCGTGGTGGATGCCCTGCTGCTCGATGCCTGGGTGAGCAGCCAATTGGGCGGCACCGGGCACCGGATCCCGCTGGAATGGCTGCGCGAATTCCGCTGTAAGCAACCGTGGTGGTTGGCGGGGGGGATTAACCCAGAACGGATGGGTTCCTTACAAGGAGCCGTGAATCCAAATGGATTCGATGCTTCCAGCGGTGTGGAGGATGCCCCAGGGGTGAAGAATCTGGCCCGAGTGGAAAACCTGGTGCAGGCGGTCAGAAACCACCAGCCTCATCCTGGTGAGGCTGGGGGTGAAGATGCTCAGTAGCCGAGCACTGATTCCTGCTGCTTAACCAACTCAAAGAACTCGGCCTTGAGATTTGGATCACGGCGAAAATCGCCCCGAACCACCGAATTCACCATGGTGGTCTGGGGTTCCTTCACGCCACGCCACTTCATGCAGTAATGCTGGGCCTTCACCAGGATGGCCAATCCCTCCGGCTCACACAGACGTTCAATCTCATCGGCCAGGATCAGAACGGCCTCTTCCTGGATGTGGGGTCTGGAGAAGACCCATTCCGCCACACGGGAAAACTTAGAGAGACCGATCACCCTCACGCCCGGCTTGATGCCGATCCAGCAGCTGCCAAGGATGGGAACCAGATGGTGCGAACAGGCCGATCGCACGGTGATCGGTCCAACGGTATAAATTTCGTCGAGCTTCTTAACATTAGGGAAGGAAGCAATCTTCGGCTGCTCCTGATAGCGGCCTTTGAACACCTCGTGCAGATACATCCGAGCCACACGCTCCGCGGTCTCAGCGGTGTTGTGGTCGTTTTCAATGTCGATCACCAGGCTGCGCAGCAACTCCCGAACCTTGTCGGTAACCTCGGCTTCGAGTTGGTCAATCTCACCTTCCCGCAGATGGGCCGAGATGTTGTCGTTTGCAAAGAACGGAGCCTTGGCATCTTGGAGGCGCTGCCGCAGACGGGCACTAATGGGCAGTTGGGTCGCCGAACCGCCAGCGGCCCCAAGGCCGTTCAGGGGAGGCGCTGCCGGAACGGTCACGGCGGTGATCGGTGTCGGGAACGTGGAGGTCATGGGGTGTCCAAGGGGGGCCGGCTATCGGCTTCAGGGGGAACCTCCACGGATGGAATGGAGGGCTGCTGCGCCAAGAACAGCAGGACAGCGGCAGCCTGCTCGGATTGAGCATGGCACGCCGATCACAGCAACTGATTACAGGTTCATGGCGCCGTGGTGGCGTGGTCTCCGCACACTGGGTACGGTTCTTTCCCTACACCCAACCGAGCGCCGGTTGGCCCCGGGCCACTGAACACTCGGATGGATCTGGCCATCCATCGGGCGAACGTTCCCCCCAGGGCTTGCGGAGTGATCCGGTGGGAGGCCCGCGAGGGACAGCCCACCCGGTGGTCCGGCAACCACGATGGCGGCCACGTCGAAACGGGCGATGGCGTTGAAATCTTAAGCAATTCGGGCGGGCTCCGTGGCGGCTGACTCAAGGAAGCGGCCCATCTGCCGGAACTTGGCGTAGCGACGCTCAATCCTCTGGGTTTCGCTGAGGGCGCCAAGTTCGGCCAGATTCGCCTGGATCGCCTCCTTGAGGGTTTCCGCCGCCTGGAGGGGGGCCCAGTGGTTGCCCCCAGAGGGCTCCGGGAGCACAGCATCGATCACTCCGAGTTGGAGCAGGTCGGGGCCGGTGATCTTGAGGGCTTCGGCGGCGACCGGTGCCTTGGCGGCATCCCGCCAGAGGATCGAGGCACAGGCCTCCGGACTCGCCACTGTGTAGACGCTGTGCTCAAACATCAGCAGGCGGTCGGCGACACCGATGCCGAGGGCCCCTCCCGAGCCCCCTTCACCGATCACCGTGGCGATGATCGGCACCCGCAACCGAAACATCTCGCGCAGGTTCACGGCGATCGCCTCGCCCTGGCCCTGCTCCTCGGCCAGCAGCCCCGCGTAGGCACCGGGAGTGTCGATGAAGCTGATGATCGGAAGCCGAAAACGATCGGCGTGCTCCATCAGACGAAGCGCCTTGCGATACCCCCCCGGTGAGGCCATGCCGAAGTTGCGGGCCACGTTCTCCTTGGTGTCGCGGCCCTTCTGGTGGCCCAGCAGCACCACGGACTGATCGCCGATGCGACCGACACCCCCTACGAGGGCCTTGTCATCGGAACCGCGTCGGTCGCCATGCAACTCGACCCAGGCCTCGGTGATCAATTGGATGTAATCGAGGCAACTCGGGCGCTGGGGGTGGCGGGCCACCTGGATCTTCTGGGCCGGCGTGAGGGAGCGGAAGATCTCATCACGGCGCCTGGTGGCCAGGGTTTCAAGCTGGAGCAGTTGCTGGCTCACATCGACTTCGGAATCCCGGGCCAGCTGCCGGATCTGCTCGATCTGCTCCTCGAGTTCCACCAGCGGCTTCTCGAAATCCAGGAGGGCACGGCGGACCATGGGCGTGGACAGGGGGCGTGGACAGGGTGAGGTTCAGGATCGCAGGTGGTGGATCCGGTGCGGTAGGGGGTGGGAGTCAGGCGGGCACGAGGCTGGCCGCCTGAACCGGATCCAGCGCTAGGGCCCGGAAGCCGTGGCGCAGGGAGGCTTCACCGATGCGATCCATATTGGCCAGGGTGATGTTGTTGCGGCCCCAGCTAAAATTGGTGTGGATTCCTTCGAATTCCAGCAGCATCGCTTCTGCGAAACAGGCGAACAACTGGCGCCTGGGATTGGCCATGTCGGCCACCTCCATCATCTGCCATCCGATATCCTGCCAAAACTCCACGATGCCGCCCTTGATCACAGGCACCCCGTCGCCCGCAAAACGGGAATCGAGGTTCTTGGGGTAGCCCCCGTCGATCATCAGGCAGGGCCTGGGCAGCAGGTCGGCATCAATGCTGAGGCCCTCGGGAAGACTCGCCACCCAAACCACCACGTCGGCCTCGGCCAGTGCATCGTTGAGCTCCAGCACTCGACCGGAACCCAGCTCCGCCTGGAGCTCAAGCAGGGGCTGGGGCCGGCGGGCCACCAGCAGCAGTTCCCCCACACCCTGGCGTTGGAGCCAGCGGCACACCGCGCTGCCGATGTCGCCGCTGGCCCCGACCACGGCCACCCTGGCGCGACCCAATTCGATGCCCAGCCTCGGCGCGTTGTGCACAACCTGCTGGGCGATCACCCAGGCGGTGTGGGTGTTACCCGTGGTGAACCGCTCCCACTCCAGCCTGGTATTGCGGATCTGCTGCTCCTTGAGCAGGTTGAGATTCTCGAAAATGATCGACGTGAAGCCGCCCAGGGCCGTGATCGCGATGTCGTTCTTCTGGGCGAGTTCCATGGCGCTCAGCACCTTGCGCTTGGCCGTCTTGAAGCGGCTCAGCATCTCCGGCACGAACACCGAATCGATATAAGCGCCCTCGATCACTTGGCCGGTGGGGCTGGTCACGGTGACCGTTTCAACCAATTGCGGCGGGGCGACACACCACATCTCGAAATCGCCCTCGGCGTACTCCGGATAACCGAGGCTGGCAGCCTTGGATCGAGCCGCTTCAAGGCTGGTGGAGTGACCGATCAGGCCAAACATGTCGATCGAAACCCTTGGGGATGGGAACCGCCGGACCAGGCAGAAGTCCAATCCTGCCACGGTTAAGGCCCCTCACCCCAGCAGAGCTGCCGTGGCCATCCGGGCAATCTCCCGGGAGGTAAAACCGATCTCGGTGAGCACCTCCTGATAGGAGGTCATGAAGTCGGCCATCAGGTCCTCCTTGTCCATGTGGAGCACGCCGGCGTCGTCAGCCACCTGCTCGAGCATCCGCCGCACATGGGGAAGGTTGGCCCGGTTGGCCTCCTCGAGCTCCTGGCGGGACGCCTCGAGGTTGGCCTTGAGCCACTCCTGGCCGTAGTTGAGGTGGGTGTATTCGTCCTGCACCACGCCCTCGGTGATCTTGCGGGCGAAGGGGTCGGCCACCGGGATGTAAATGTGATAAGCCGCGATCGCAAAGGCCTCGATCAGGATCGATTGAATCAACAGGCAGGTGACCAGTTTTTCCTCGGCAAGAGCCTTCTGGAAATTATCACGGAGGGGGGTGAAAAAGACGCGGGCGAACGGCATGTCGGCCTCAACACCAAGATTGGCAGCACAGGCGGTGAAGCCCTTTTTGTGCTTCATCTCCATCCGGGCCAGCCGGGCCAATTCGTCGGCCTGATCGGGCAGCAGGGTGGCCAGAGAAAGGTAGTTGTCGTGAGCTTCCTGTTCGCCCTCGATCACGATGGCATTGATGCGGCTGTAGGCGTCCTTGTAGCCCTCACTGGTGAAATCGGGCAGGGCGGCTTCGGTCGATGCGTCGCCACCGCTGCCCAGCCCGATCGAGGCCGCGGGATTCGGGGACAGATCCGACAGGGAAACCACCATGGAGGGCCTTTGTGCACTTAGTTGGCGACTGTAATCAACCTTGCCCGGATCCAGGCGGCCAGTCGCTGTTCAGCAAGGATTGAAACCGGCGCCGCCATCCCTCCACCAACGCCTCGAACAGCGCCTGCCCGAGCTCGGCGGAGGCGCCGGCCGGATCACCGATCACGCCGCTGCTGCTGAGCTCGCTGGTCAGCCAGGCACAGGGGGCCTGACCCTCCAAGCTCCAACCCTCCGGTGGCTCCTGAACGGGTCCGTCTGCCTGGCGCGTGGGCCCAACTAGGTGCTCCGCCAGGTGAAGCATGAGGCTGGTCTCGGCCAGGCCCGCATGCAGACCCCGCTGACGCTCGGGTTCGGGAATCCGCTGGGCGACCCCTTCCGGCCCTCGCCACAGAAAGCAGGGAAGCACCGCCAGGGCGGGCTGGGCCGCGTGAAGCTGGCGGGCCGCCACCTCCAGCAGGGCGATCTGGCCGCCATGGCCATTGAGGAGCACCAGCCGCTGGAAGCCGGCCGCCGCCAGGTCGCTGCCCACCGCGACCACCAGGCCCAGGAGCAGCTCCGGCGGCAGGCTGAGGGTGCCGGCAAAGCCGCGGTGCTCGTGGGAGAAGCCGAGGCTCTGGGTGGGCAGCTGCCAAATGGGCAGATCGTCGGGAAGCCTCTCCAGCACGGCCGTGCAGACCCTTTCAGCGAAGAGGGCATCGGTGCCGAGGGGCAGATGGGGACCGTGTTGCTCGATCGCCCCGAAGGGCCACACCACCGTGCTGCCGCTCCTGGCGGCCCCCTGCGCCACCTCGGGCCAGCTGAGCTCGCTGAGCAGGCGCCGCCGCCGCCCCTGGCCCTGGGCATTCGGATCAGGTGAGGTCATGGCGGGGCTCGGACGGTGACCTGCCACGGAACGGGAACGCGAAGCTCCCGGCCGAGGGTTCAGGGGGGATCCCTACAGTGTGGGATCGCAGAACGCTGAGGTTCATGGCCGGATCCGGCACCCCCCCGCCGCGTCAACCCCGGACCCCCGTCCAACGGCCCGGCGGGCAGGCGGTCACACCACCCCGCAAGCCGCCCCAGGTGGTGTTGATCCGCAAAGAGGAGACAGCGCCGCCCGAGTCAGCTCCCACCGAGTTGGCCGTGCCCGCCGCCGCCGCCCCCGGCTCGGCTGGGCCGCAAGCGCCCAGCCGGCCGGCGCCCCCGACGCCTGCCGCGGCCGCACAAGCGGCGCCGCGCCGCTCCGATGACGAACTCTTCGATCTCGGGGCCCTCGAGGGCATGACGATGGCCGACCTGCTGGGGCCGGAACCGGGCCGGGGCCGCCCGGGCGGCGAACGCAAGCCGGCGCCGGCCGCCGCGCAGGCCGCGGTGAGCCGCACCGTGGACGATTTCGATTTCGATGAGGAAGCCTTCCTCGCCGCCCTCGATGAGAACGAGATCGTTGGCACCACCGGTGAGGTGGTGAGCGGCACCGTCGTGGGCGTGGAGAGCGATGGGGTGTATGTGGATATCGGCGGCAAAGCGCCGGGCTTTATGCCCAAACAGGAGGCTGGCCTGGGGGTGATTACGAACCTCAAGGAACGCTTCCCGAGGGGACTGCGGGTGGAAGTGCTCGTGACCCGCGAGCAGAACGCCGACGGCGTGGTGACCATCAGCGCCCGGGCCCTGGCCCTACGCCAGAGCTGGGAGAAGGTGCGCCAACTCGAGAAGGACGGCAAGGTGGCGCAGGTCCAGATCACCGGCTTCAACCGTGGCGGTGTGACCTGTGACCTTGAAGGTCTGCGAGGCTTCATCCCGCGCTCCCAGCTCCAGGATGGGGAGAACCACGAAGCCCTGGTGGGCAAGACCCTTGGAGTGAGCTTCCTGGAGGTCAACCCAGAAACCCGCAAGCTGGTGCTCTCCGAACGCAAAGCGGCAACGGCGGCCCGCTTCGGGGAACTGGAGGTGGGCCAACTTGTGGAGGGTCAGGTGGTCGCGATCAAGCCCTATGGCTTCTTCGTGGACCTGGGCGGCGTGAGTGGCCTGCTCCACCACAGCTCGATCACCGGTGGCGTCCTGAGGGATTTGCGCGAGGCCTTCGAACCCGGGGAGCGGCTCAAGGCCCTGATCACCCAACTCGATCCGGGCCGGGGGCGCATCGCCCTCAACACGGCCCTGCTGGAGGGACAACCCGGAGAGCTGTTGATCGCCAAGGCCACCGTGATGGCCGAAGCCACTGATCGGGCCAACCGGGCCCGCTCGCTGCTGCGCCAGAAGGAACAGGAGGCGGGATGAAACGAGAGGGCAATAACTCTGGGTTGAATGCCGTGCCGAAAACCGCAGTAGCATGAACGCCGAACAGCCGGACGCCACCGGTCCCGGATCAGCCGGCCCCGGAGCTGCCAGCGTGGCTGACGCCCCAGGCGGGCATCCCGACTGGGAGCTCGATTTCTATTCCAGGCCGGTGCTCGAGGCCGATGGTCGCAAGCGGTGGGAGCTGCTGATCTGCTCCACCCCGCCCCCTGCCGCCAACGGCACGACCGCTGCCCCTTTCCGCTGGGTGAGGGTCTGTCCGGCCACCAGTGTCAATTCCCTCTGGCTGCGGGAGGCGATCGAAGCGGCCCTGGCCGAAGCTCGGAGCCAGGGCTTCGGTCGGCCGCGACGCCTGCGCTGCTGGAGGGGATCGATGCGCACGATGGTTCAACGGGCTGCCGAGGCGCTCCAGCTGGAACTGGTGCCCAGCCGCCGCTGCTACGCCCTAGTGGAATGGCTAAGGCAACGGGAGGCGGAGGTCTATCCCGCCGAGCCCGGTGCCCTGGTGGGCCCCCTGGCACCGGTACCGGCTGCGATCCGGGGCGTGCCGGTGCCCCTGCCCGAGGTCGCCCGCGGCGATCGCTGGGCATGGGCCACCCTCCCCGCAGGAGCCCTGGCGGATGCAGCGGAATGGGGCGCTGGATTCGCCGGCCTGATCCAGCTGCCCTCCGATCTGGAGCCCGGAGCTGCGGTTCCCGGCATCCGCCTATTCAGCCGCCACCGGGCCCTGGCGATCTCGGGGTGGTTGGCGGGTCTGGAGCCCGTGCGCCTAGAGGTGGAGGGAAATCAGTTGGTGTTGGAGGCCGGCCTGGAGGATCGCTGGCTACTCACCACCCTGCCCGGGGAGGAAGCCCGGGTGGCCGCGGAGGCCTTCGAAACGGCCCGGGTCCGGGCGAGTGGACTGCAGTTTCTGGCGGTGCAGTCCGAGGAACAGGAGCAACGCCTGGAGGGCTTCTGGCTGCTGCGGGATCTTCTCGATGCCTGAAGAGCCGCGTTTCGAATCCCATGGCTGAGGCCCTCGCCCCACCCTTCGATCGCCCCGACCGCGGCTTCAACGACCTGCCGGGCTGGACCTGGGTGGGGACCTACGGGGGGTACTACCTCCAGGCCGATCGGCTAGCGGAGTTTGAGCATGGCTTCTTCACCCGGCAGTGGCAGGGCCGAGGGCCCCAGGAGCTGGCCGGCGCCCTCAGTGCCGGCATCACCGTGCACCGGCCCCGCCAGATCCATAGCGCCCTCGTGCTTCCAGCCAGCGAGGCCCGGGAGGATCCCTGGCCCGAGGCCGATGGACTCGTGAGCGATGGGGCCGGCCAGAGCCTGTGGGTTTGTGGAGCGGACTGCACGCCGGTGTTGATCGCCGATCCGGCGACGGGCCGGGTCGGGGCCTGCCATGCGGGCTGGCGGGGGGTGGCCGGCCGGATCCTGCCCAGGGCCCTCACCCTGATGGAAAAGGCCGGATCCCGGCGAGGCGATCTGCTGGTGGCCCTGGGACCGGCGGTGAGCGGATCGTCCTATCAGGTGGAACGCCCGGTGAGCCTGGAGGTGGCGCAATCGCTCCGGCCGGATCGAGGCAATGCCGATGTCGCCTTAGAGGAGCTTCGCGCCTGCGGGGCGCTGCTGAAGGATCCCGACCCCACCCGCGACCGGTTGGACATCCGGGCGGCCGCGCAGGCCCAGCTGATCCACGCGGGGGTGGATCCGGCTCGCATCGAGGTCTGCCCGCTTTGTACCGTTGAAGAACCCCTTCTATTCCATTCCTGGAGACGCGACAGGATCAAGGCGGTTCAGTGGAGTGGAATCGTTGCCCAGGGTTGAAGACAAAACCTGAGCACACCCGGCGCGAAGACAGAATTTTAGCTGAACGCGTTCCGGACACCAGCGTGCCGGAAGCCGAGCTGCACCAATGCAGCCGTGATCAAGGGTCAGGATCAAACCTCCCTTTCCCTCAGGAGCAGAGCACGCGCTTGCTTCTGAGGGAATTTAGGAAGGCTTGGAGTTTCATTAAACCTAACAATTCGGTCACCCGAGGACTTGCCGGATCGGCCCTTTGTGCGTGACTATGCAGGTGTTGCATTTTTGAGACCATGCTCACCGGAGCCGAACTCCTCGCCAAGGTCAAGGAGCTGGGTGATGTCAGCAAGTCCGAGCTTGTGCGGGCTTGTGGTTACGTCTCCACCAAGAAGGACGGCACCGAACGCCTCAACTTCACGGCCTTCTACGAATCACTCCTGAACGCCAAGGGCGTTGACTTTGGCGCCGCGCCGAAAGCAGGCAAAGCTGGCCGCAAGCTGAGCTTCAACACCAAGGTGCAGTTCAACGGCAACCTGATGGTGGGCAAGGCCTACACCGCCATGTTGGACCTCAAGCCCGGCGATGAGTTTGAAATCAAGCTCGGTCGCAAACAGATTCGTCTGGTGCCCTTGGGCGCTGAAGACGAAGACGTGTGAGGGCGATCGCTTCGGCAACCCGGATCCCATCGATCGCAGCCGAGAGGATGCCGCCGGCATGGCCGCCTCCCTCGCCCGCGGGGTAGAGCCCGGGTGTATTCGGGCTCTCCATGGTCGTGCTATCCCGCACGATCTTCACGGGCGATGAGGTGCGGGTTTCCACGCCCGTGAGGAGGGCGTCGCCGGAGCTGAATCCGGGGATGCAGCGCTCAAACGCCGGCAGCGCCTCCCGGATCGTTTCCAGCACCCAACCGGGAAGGCAGGTGTCAAGGCTGCCCAGCCGCACGCCGGGCTGAAACGACGCTGGCACCCCTGTCGCTCCTCGGTCCTGGCTCGGACGACCCGCCAGGAAATCATCCACCCACTGGGCGGGAGCCCGCCCATCCGCTCCACCAGCCTGAAACGCCTGGCGCTCCCAGTGGCGTTGGAAGGCCACGCCGGCCAAGGGATCTCCAGCGCCGCTGCCCCAGGGCTCCAGATCCTCCCGTTCCACGTTCACCACCAAGGCACTGTTGGCATTTCGCTCATTGCGGGAATGCTGGCTCATGCCATTGGTCACCACCCCGCCGAGCTCCGAGGTGGCCCCCACCACCAAGCCCCCGGGACACATGCAGAAACTCCAGGTACTACGGGGGGTGGCCCCGGGGGTCTTGGCGCTGTGGTGAACAAGTTTGTACTCCGCGGCCCCCAGCTGGGGATGGCCGGCGGAAGGACCCCAGCGGGCCTGATCGATCAGGGGCTGGGGATGTTCGACCCGGAGCCCCACGGCGAAGGGCTTGCATTCCATCGCCACGCCGAGGCCATGCAGCATGGCGAAGGTGTCACGGGCACTGTGGCCCACCGCCAGGGCCACCTGATCGGCAGCAACCCGGTGACCATCCGCCAGGATCAGCCCCTCAACGGCCCGGGTGGTGGGATGGAGCTCCAGGCTCTCCACCCGAGCCCCGAAGCGCACCTGACCGCCCAGAGCCTCGATCCGGCGGCGCAGTCCGCGCACCACCGTGGCGAGCTTGAAGGTGCCGATATGGGGCCGCTGCAGGGTGAGGATCTCGGGATGGGCGCCGGCGGCCACCAGTTCCTCGAGAACCTTGCGGATGAGTGTCTGCGACTCACTCACCTGGCTGTAGAGCTTGCCATCGGAGAAGGTGCCGGCCCCTCCTTCACCGAATTGGACATTCGACTCCGGATCGAGGGAGCGTTGGCCCCGCCAGTAGCCGAAGGTGTCAGCCGTGCGCTCCTTCACCGGCTTGCCCCGCTCCAGCAGGAGGGGCCGCAGACCCATCTCGGCCAGCAGGAGAGCGGCGAAGTAGCCGCAGGGGCCGGCCCCCACCACCACAGGACGGGGACCGCCCGGAGGCTCCTCCAGCCGGGCCACGAGGCGATAACGATCGTCCGGAACGGGACGCAGGTGGGGGTCCCCCTGGAAGCGGCGCAGCAGACGCTGCTTCCAGGCCGGATCCAGAGCCAGTTCCAGATCCACGCTGTAGACCAGCGCAATGGCGTTGCGGCGCCGGGCATCGACGCTGCGCCTCACCAGGCGATGGGAGAGCAGCACCTCCCTGGGCACCCCGAGCCGGCGGCAGATCGCCGCCGCCAGATCGTCTTCCCCATGGTCGAGGGGCAGCTTGAGTTCGCTGAGACGCAGCACGCAGGCCATGGTCCGGGTCGTCTGATGTTTAGGGCAGCACGCAGAGGCACAGCCTTCACAAGAGGTGCCAAGGTGGGACCTAAGCACATCTCTGGCAACCTCCGATGGGCCTCACCCACTGTCCACTTTGCATGGGTCTGGCCGTTCTCTGCGTCATTCGCAGCGGCGCCCACGCTGTTCTCCTCTGGCGGCTGGCCTGAAGCCGGAGCCGCCGCGCGTGATCGAGCCCAAGCCCATGCCTGCCCCCCAGGCCCCCGATCCCCAGGCTTCTTCGGCCCGTCTCCCCGACCAGGGCGCAGATAGCGAGTCCCGGCAGGCCCGGCTGCAGCGTGAAATCCTGCGGGCCGGAGCGCAGGCCCAACAGGTGGCCTACGCCGAGCTCCGTGATCAGGTGCGCATGGAACTGGGGGCCCCTAGCGAGCCGAGCCGCGGCACGGGTGACTGCCTGGCCCTGGTCCTGGTGCCCCTTGGGCTGATCCTGACGCTGGTCCATCCCGCCCCCGCCATCGCCGTGTGGGCGATGGCGGGTTGCCTGTATTTGGCGGGATCGAACCAGCTGAAAAGCCACCGTGGGGCGATCCGGGCCGCGGATGCCGAAACGGAACGCCGCTGGCGCCGCCAGCAGCGACGAGTCACCGGCGACGAGGAGGAATGGGCGCTCAAAGCGGCGCTGCCGCCTCCAGGGCCGCCACGGCCAGGCGGGTCCGAACCACGGCGTCCGGGTTGAGGCTGATCGAATCGATGCCCTCCTCCACCAAGAAGCGGGCGAAGTCGGGATGGTCGCTCGGGGCCTGACCACAGAGCCCAATCTTGCGGCCACAGCGCTTCGCCGTGCGGATCGCCAGGGCGATCATCGCCTTCACGCTGGCGTGGCGTTCATCGAAGAGGTCGGCCACCAGGGCCGAATCACGATCGAGGCCGAGGGTGAGCTGGGTGAGGTCATTGGAGCCGATCGAGAAGCCATCGAAGCGCTCGGCGAACGCCTCAGCCACGATCACATTGCTGGGCAGTTCGCACATCACATACACCTCGAGGCCGTTCTCACCGCGCACCAGACCCTGCTCCGCCATCAGGGCCAGCACCTTGTCCCCCTCCTCGGGGGTGCGGCAGAAGGGCACCATCGCGATCGTGTTGGTGAGCCCGATCACCTCACGCACCCGCTTAAGGGCCTGGCATTCCAGGGCGAAAGCGGGGGCAAAGGCTGCGGAGGTGTAGCGGGAGGCGCCGCGCCAGCCGAGCATCGGATTTTCCTCGATGGGCTCAAAGGCCGCTCCGCCCAGGAGGCGGGCATATTCGTTGCTCTTGAAATCGGAGAAGCGCAGAATCACCGGCCTGGGATGGAACGCCGCCGCGATGCGGGCCATGCCCTGGGCCAGCTTGTCGATGTAGTACTCGGCCGGATCGTTGTAGCCCCTGATTAAAGCGGCGATCTGCGCCCGCTCCTGCTCCGAACTGACCTTCTCCGGGTGGAGCAGGGCCAGCGGATGGACGCGGATGTGGTTGGCGATGATGAACTCGAGCCGCGCCAGCCCGACGCCGTCGCAGGGGATGGCGGCCAGGCTGAAGGCCTCCTCCGGGTTGCCCACGTTCATCAGGATGCGGGTGGTGGTGGCAGGCAAATTGGTGAGGGGCTGCTCCTCAAGGCGGAAGGGCAGCAGACCGGGGTAGACATGACCCACCTCCCCCTCACAGCAGGCGAGCGTCACGGCGGCGCCATCCTGGAGACGGCGGGTGCCATCACCACTGCCCACGATCGCGGTGATCCCCATCTCGCGGGCAATGATTGCCGCATGGCAGGTGCGGCCGCCCTGGTCGGTCACCACGCCGCTGGCCCTGCGGAGAATCGGCTCCCAGTCTGGATCGGTGCGCTCGGTGACCAGCACATCGCCCTGCTGAAACTGCTCCATGGCGGCGGGGTCGTGGATCAGCCGCACTACGCCGCTGCTCACGGAGGCGCCGATCGCCTGGCCGCTCACGATCGGGCTCACCTGGTGGGGCTCCAGGTGCCAGCTGCGCAGCACCGCGCCACTGCGGCGGGATTCCACCGTCTCCGGGCGGGCCTGCAGGATGTAGAGATCACCTCCGGGGCCATCCTTGGCCCACTCGATGTCCATGGGCGTGGGGGTGCCCCGGAGCCTGGAGTAATGGGCCTCGATCGTCATGGCCCAGCCGGCCAGGGTGAGCACCTCCTCGTCGGTGAGGGCGAAACACTGGCAATCGACAGGATCCACCGCCTCGATGCGCACCGGCCGTCCCGCTTCCGGCGGATCGGCACGCACCATGCGGATCGCCTTGCCGCCCAGCCGGCGGCTGAGAATCGGGCGGAACCCCTGGGCCAGGGTGGGCTTGAAGATCAGCCATTCATCGGGATTCACCGATCCCTGCACGACCGTCTCGCCCAGCCCGTAGGCAGCGGTGAGAAGCACCGCATCGCGAAATCCGGTCTCGGTGTCGATGCTGAACATCACCCCGGAGCAGGCCCGATCCGCCGCCACCATGCGCTGCACCCCGATCGAGAGGGCCACATCAAGATGGTCGAAGCCGTTGAGCTGGCGGTAGGAGAGGGCCCGGTCGGTGAACAGGGAGGCGTAGCAGCGGCGGCAGGCCTCCAGCAGGGCCGTTTCCCCCTCGATATGCAGAAAGGTTTCCTGCTGACCGGCAAAACTGGCATCTGGCAGATCCTCAGCGGTGGCGCTGGAGCGCACGGCCACGGCGGGAGCCCCCAGGCCGCGGTAGGCGATGCGGATCTCCTGCTCAAGCTTCACGGGCAAGGGGGCTGCCAGTAAGAGTGCCCGGACCGCCTGGCCCGCGGCCTGGAGGGCGGCCAGATCGGACGTGTCGAGGCCTTCCAGGATGGTGCGCAGGGGCGGCTCCAGGCCATTGCTGGCCAGAAACAGCCGGTAGGCGGCGGCGGTGGTGGCGAACCCTTCCGGCACGCGCACCCCCGAGGCGGCCAGGGTGCGGATCATCTCGCCGAGGGAGGCGTTCTTGCCGCCCACACTGGCGATCGCCTCCAGCCCCACGGCGGCCAGCGGCAGCACCAGGTGCTCATCCGCGGCAGGAGCGGGGCGCACGGATCCGGAATCGGCGATGGCCATGGGCGAGCTCGAAGCTGCTGCAACCATGGCCGTGGAATGGACGACTGGACGACGGTTGCGGCCCCGATCCTGCTGGGGGAACACCCCCGGGAAGGGCGCTGCCGGGCTCAGGCGCCAGCGCCGGGGCGCCTGGAGGATGGCCCCTCTCCCGTGGCTGGAGGAGGATTGGCCTTTGGTCCCTCCGGCAGCACCAGGGCGAGCAGGCCTGCCGCCACCAGCACCCCGCCCAGGGCCAGGGCCAATGGACGGTTGGCGGCGGCGGGGCCATCGATCCAGGCGGCGGTGGCGAGAAAGGCACCACCCAGCAAGAGGCTGGGCACGAACACGATTCCCCGGGCGGTGCGGTTGAGGCCCATGGGATTCAGCCGCAGATGTACCGCAAACACCATAACGGCCAGATCGGTTGGCGTTTGGCGCCCTTTGGCCGGCCGCTTATCGCCAAGCGAAACATCGCTTTACTCTGACGCCGCCCGACAATAAAAGCCAGCGTGACAGCTGATGCCGTCAACGCTGGCTAATGAAGAACAGGAACTCGTTCCGGTTGCCGTGGGCTACTGGGCGGCAGTTTTGACGCGACCGCGAAGTTTTCTGCTGAAGCCGAAGGCAGCGGACAGTCCAAGGGCGGGCAGGGGTCCGGGAACAGAGGCTGGGGCCCCCTCACGCGCTTTCATCGTCAGACTCGTAGCCCCGGAGGTGAAGTCCAGGAATGTGGGGAAGGCCGTTGAGTCGGCGGCATCAACCAGAGAGGAAATGTCGCGGAGGCTGAAGGCCGTAACGCCAGACAGGCCATAGTCTGCCAAGAAGAAATACTCTTTTATTCCATCAGCCAAAAGATCACTTGCGATCAGACTGCCGCCCACATAGAGGTCGATTGTTGTACCAAATCCAGGGGGAAGAATAAAGCTCAGGAAATCGCCCGAGCCCAGGGAGTAGTCAAATCCATCAACAAAAGGAGGATCGAACCAGCGACGCGGGCTGGGAGCCGGGAACTCGAACACACCGGGGGCGGGCACGAAGGGCAACACCGGAACATCGGGGGTTGTACCCGGCTCCACACCCCCCACGCCACCGAAGGCGAAGAGGAAGGTGGGACTGTTGTCATTCGGTGTGTAAGGTCCATCATCTATCGATTGCCTCGATTGCCCGAATGACCAGACATCGGGGTCGAGAATCGCAATGGTGCTCTGGGCCTCAGACAAATTGGCACCAGCGCCATAGAAGATATTGAACGTACGCGATTGCCCCGGATCTAAATCACCGAAGGCAAAATCAAATACGGAACCATGGTCGGATGGCCCCGTCTGAAAGAAATTGCTATCGATCGTTCCGTAGGGGGAAACTTCGTACGGATAAGAACGAGGATCAGATGTTGCAAAACCATTATTACTGGCAAAGCGAACATTGCCACCGGCAGACTCTAGATTTTCCTCCACACCAAAATGACTAACGTATTCGTTAAATTCGGTTGGAGGAACGTCCCAATCCATCACCCGGCGATAAACAACATCACGAACCGCTTCGGTTCCTGTGTTTGTAATCGAGATATTCCCCTGGAAGGCATTGGGTGCCAGTGAAGGCCCGTAGGCCTGGAGCACGCGGATCGGCAGATCGACAAGGTCGATCTGCGATGTTGCGGTGGTGGTAGTTGAGCCGAAAAGACCCCCTGTCAATCCACCGCTTCCCGAAGCTTGATTAGCCCACCCCGCGAATCGCCCTCCACCCAGACTTGAGGCGGCCACACCCCAACCCTCGCAAAGACAACCTGGCGATGTGGCATCTCGCCAGGTGCCATCAGCAAATAGGCGGGCCAGACCCGTTGCTCCACCAACAGCATTGGTGGTAGCAAAGATTTGACTAAAGATATTCAGATGCCCTGCATCATTGACTCCTAATGCAAGGGTTCTCAGCGCCGGATCAGCATTGTTGAAAATCACAGCATTTGCATGGGCCGACTGCGTAAAAGGCGAGATAAGCATCGCCGCAGCCCCAAACCCCCCTAGCAACGAACTTTTCATGAAACGGAATTTTGAACGCTTGTCGGCTAGCATGATTATTGAAGTAATTCCATAATAATCATATCAAAAAGCATACGACCGTCAAATAAGCATAGCTTATAGCAAGCAGACTTGGCCGGTCGGCCCAGCGAACGAGGTCAGCAACGGTCTTTGAGTGATACAAATCACAGGTGTCATTTTTTGTAATCCAACGGATAGTTCGTGCGGAAGTTCCTGATCGTGACCGTGGCCCGGAATCTGGCAGGAGCTGAACCAATCCACCCGAGGCCATCAAGACCCCACCGATCAGCAGAGCCAAGGAACGGTTCGCGGCGGCGGGACCGTCAACCCAGGCCGCCGTGGCCAGAAAAGCCCCTCCCAGCAACAGACTGGGCACAAGCACGGATTCCCCGGGCAGTGCGGTTCAGACCCATTGCTCAACCGCAGGGCAACGGGCTGGCAAGACCGGCCGCCACCAAACCCTCCGCAAGGTCACCGGTGTCGCGATCAAGACCGCTCACCCGCGCCACCAGGACCCCCTCCTCGCTCTCCGCCAGGGGCCGGAGGTTCACCCGTGTGCGGCGCGGCAGCCTTAACCGCAGCCAGGCCTGGGCTGCGGCCTCGGAACCGGGGGTGACGGCCATGCAGCCGAGCTGAACCAGGGAGCTGCGGTTGCGATCGCCGATCAGCAGACGATCGGGTCCGCTCACCTGCAGCACTTCGGCTGCACTGGCCGGCGCCACTACGCCAAAAAAGAATGCCGGCAACAGGAGCAGGGCCGCCAGGGCGGTCGCCAGGAGTGAGGTGATCAGAGTTTGGCGCCGCAGCTTGGGCAGAAAAGGTGGGCGCTGGCGGTGGTTTCACCGCATGCACCGCACTGGCGAATCGTGTCGATCGCCAACTCGGGATGGCTTGGCAATCCCACCATCTGGGCGTTACTGGCCCCGGGGGGCACCATCGGATAGCAGTTCTCGTTGCGCCGCACCGTCACATCGACGAACACCGGACCGGGATGGGCCAAGGCCTCAGCCAGGAGACGATGCAGATCGGCACGATCGCGAATGGCCACCCCCTTCACCCCGAACGCCTCGGCGAGGGCGGGGAAATCGGGCATGCCGCCGGTCATCTCGGAGGCGGAATAGCGCTCTTCGTAGAAACTTTCCTGCCATTGGCGCACCATGCCCTGCCAACCGTTGTTGAGCACCACCACCTTCACCGGCAGGTTGTACTGGCTGAGGGTGCCCAGTTCCTGGATGTTCATCAAAATGCTGGCATCGCCGGCCACACAGATCACCTGGGCGTCGGGGAAGGCGGTCTGCACCCCCATCGCCGCGGGCATGCCGAAGCCCATCGTGCCGAGGCCAGCGCTGCTGATCCAATGGCGCGGCTTGGTGGGAAGGAACTGGGCGGCCCACATTTGATGCTGGCCCACATCCGTGGTGATGAAGGCCTCGGGAGCCAGCTCACGCAGGGCAAGCACCACCTCCTGGGGGGCGATCTCGCCGATGGGCGCCGGCACCACCAGGGGGTAGTGCTTCTTCCAAGAGTCGATCCGCTGGAGCCAGGCTTCGGTGCGGCCATGGGACTGCTCACCCGCCGAGGCGGCAAGCATCTGGCGGAGGGCCTGGTTCACATCCGCCACCACCGGCACCTCGGGGATGCGGTTCTTGCCCACCTCGGCGGCGTCGATGTCGATGTGGATCACCTGGGCCCTAGGCGCGAAGCTGTCGAGGCGGCCGGTGACCCGGTCATCGAAGCGAGCACCGGCGGCGATCAGCAGATCGCATTCGGTGACAGCGAAGTTGGCGTAGGCGGTGCCATGCATGCCGAGCATCCCCACCGAGAGGGGATGGCGCTCGTCGAAGGCGCCCTTGCCCATCAGCGTGGTGGTGACCGGCAGGCGAAAGCGCTCGGCGAGTTCAAGAATGGCCTGATGGGCGCCGGAACTGATCGCTCCACCGCCCACGTAGAGGAGGGGGCGTTGGGCCTGGCGGATCAGCTCGAGGGCAGGGGTGATCGCGGAGGGATCGGGGGGCTGGGTGCTCCTGAAGCCGGCGGGGACCGCCGTACCCGGTTCCACGGGGACGTAGTCGAACAGCTCGGCACCCACATCCTTGGGCACATCGATCAACACCGGGCCGGGCCGGCCGCTCGCCGCGATCAGGAAGGCCTCGGCCACGATCCGGCCGATGTCGGCAGGATCCCTCACGACCCAGGAATGTTTCACGATCGGCAGAGTGATGCCGAAGATGTCGGTTTCCTGGAAGGCATCCGTGCCGATCGCCGCCCGGGGCACCTGGCCGGTGATCACCACCATCGGCACCGAATCCATCTGGGCCGTGGCGATGCCGGTGACGAGATTGGTGGCCCCGGGACCGGAGGTGCCAAAACACACTCCCACCTTGCCGGTGGCCCTGGCGTAGGCATCGGCCGCATGGGTGCCGCCCTGTTCATGGCGCACCAGGATGTGCTTGAGCCAGCCGCGGCTCTCAGCCTTATGCAGCTCGTCATAAATCGGCAGGATCGCTCCGCCCGGGTAGCCGAAGATGTGGCTCACCCCATGCCGGTGCAACGCATCCATCAGGGCGTAACCCCCGCTCACCCGCAGGCCCCGGCCGGTATCGGGAGCCGACAACGAACCTGAGCCGAGGTCGACGGAGGCGGACGGAGCTGTCGTTGCCGCGGTCGTTGCCGCGGGGTTCAGGGGCGTGAGGGTCACTGCGGCAGGAGGCGAGGTAGGGCGGAGCGGAGGCTGATGTCCTAGCGGAACAAACCAACACTAGGTCGGCGACCCAAGGAAGTCCGGGCATCGCTACGGCTGGCGGCCATAGCCCGGAGCACCCGGGCCGGATCGAGCCAGGTGCCCCGGTAGCGAAGCCCCCAGTGGAGATGGGGGCCGGTGGTAGATCCGGTCAGGCCCACATGGGCGATGGTCTGGCCGGAGCGAAGTCGTTGGCCCTCCACCAGTCGCACTGGACCACTGCTGTAACGGGGTCCGTCAACGACACCGCCCAAGTGGCAATAGACATGCTCATAGTCCCCAGAGCGGATCACCAGGCCGTTACCGCAGCCACCGTCCTGGATCACCTCCACCAGCCGGCCGCTCCACCAGTTGCGCACCGGAGCCCCGAGCGGGGCGGCGATGTCGATGCCGTCGTGGGAGCGCAGCGAGCCCGAGAGGGGATGGACCCGCATTCCGAAGGAGCTGGTATACCCCGCAAAACCCACCACGGGAAACACCCCCTGGATCCAACCCCGCTCCCCCGCCCCCCGGGCACCGCCAGGGAAGGCAATGGCGGACCCGAGGCCCAGGAGCAGCGGAGCGAAGAAAACGCCACGAAAGGGCGGGAGGCGACGCCGGCCCCGCTCACCCCGCCGGGGCCGGGCCTCAGAGCAGGCCAAGGGCATGCAGGGGACCATGACCACTAATCAGCTCCAACAGAAAAGCGGAGAATCCCACCATCGCCAACCTTCCATTCCAGACCTCGGAACTGTTGTTCCAGCCCCAAGCCCATTTGTCCTGGGGATAGAGCTTCACCTTGGTGGGCAACTCGGCCGCCTGGTCGAGGTTCACCTCGGGGCCTGCCATCGCCTCCTGCACCAGGTCGGCGAGGCCAGCGATGAAGGTGGGATCGATGTCGAGGGCCGGCACCCGCAGAAAATTGCTCACCCCGGCCTCGGTAGCGATCTCGCGATATTCGATGTCGATCTCCTCGAGGGTCTCGATGTGTTCGCTCACGAAGCTGATCGGCACCACCACCAGATCCTTCACCCCCGCCTCGCCTAACGCGTGCAGGGCATCCTCGGTGTAAGGCTTGAGCCATTCCACCGGGCCCACGCGGCTCTGGTAAGCGAGGGTGTGGGGATTGGTGTGGCCCAGCTCCCTCTCCAGGCGCTGCATGATCAGGAGGGTGCAGGCCTCGATCTCCTTTTGATAGGGATCGCCTGCCTCCTCCACGTAGCTCTTGGGTACGCCATGGGCACTAAAAAACACATGGGCCCCGGCCGGATCGCCGGCGGCGCGGATCTGGCGGGCGATCAAGCCGCCCATGGCTTCGATGTAGCCGTGGTGGTCATACCAGCTGCGGATGCAGCGGATCGGTAATCGGCTGAAGGCCGGGTCGGCCTGGCGCAGTCGCTGCAGCTCCCGGAAGCTCGAGCCGCTGGTGCTGATCGAGAACTGGGGATAAAGCGGCAGCACCACCACCTCTTCCACGCCGTCGGCCTTGATATCGGCCACGGCCGATTCGGTGAAGGGATGCCAATAGCGCATCGCCACGTAGGTGGTGGCGTCCACACCCCGCTGGCGCAGGGTGCTCTGCAGTTCACGGGCCTGCTGCTCAGTGATCCGTCGCAGGGGGGAACCGCCACCGATCGAGCGGTAGGCCGCCTGGGACTTGCCGCTGCGCAGGGTGCTGATCAACCAAGCCAGGGGCTTCTGGAAGGCAGGGATCGGCAACCGGATGATCTCCGGATCGGCGAACAGGTTGTAAAGAAAGGGCCCCACGTCCTGGATCCGTTCCGGCCCGCCGAGGTTGAGCAGCACCACCCCGACCCTGGTCATGTCCCGTTCGCCCAGCAGAAAGGCAGAGCGTAACGCCGGACCCTGAGTGGCGACGTTCAGGGCTGGCAACCCGGGTGTGGGCTCGATAGGGTCCGCGGCAGAGGTTCGCGGTCCCCCTGAGCGACACCGCCCATGCCCTGGACGAGGCCCTCCGGGGCCAAAACGCCCTGCTGGCCTCCCGGGGCAGCCGCTGGACGCTGCTGATCCGCGGCGGGCGTCTCTGGCTGCGGGGCCCCCTGCCCCGCAAGAATGGCCAACCGGGATTGCTGCGCCAGCGCCTCAGCCTCGGCCTGCCGGCCGATGAACAGGGATTGGCCCGGGCCCTCAAGAAACTGGTGGAGCTGGAACACCAACTGGAGGAGCACCGCTTCCGCTGGCAAGACTGGCGGCGCCCACTGCCCCGCGACCCAGACGGGGATGTTCCGGCGCAAGGGTCCGGGGAACCCCGCGGCATGACCCGATCCGTCCCCCGCCGGCCGCTCCCCGGCGCCAACGCCATCGCGGAAGCCACACCCGATCCAACCCTGAAACAGCGCCTCAGCGACTTCGAGCAGGCCTTCTTCGCCGATCCCAAGCGCCGTCGCCGCTCCGGCAGTCGCACCACCTGGAGCGCCGCCTATCTCCCCTACCTCCGCCGCCTGGCCGCCCAAGCCGGCAGCGGCCATCCGCAACCCTTTGGAGCCGCGCTGCTGGAGGAGGTGGTGGAGAGCTATGGCCTGGGCAGCCGCAGCCGCCAGCAGTGCGCCATCGCCCTGGCGGCCCTGGCCCGACACCAGGGTCTCGATCTCCCCGCCGACTGGTCGGAAAGGGCGGCGGGCTACGGACTCCATGCCGCCCGCTTCCGCCAGCTCCCGAGCGATGCCGAGATCCTCACCCTGGTGGATCGCATCCCCAACGAGGGCTGGCGGCTGGCCTACGGCCTGATGGCCACCTACGGCCTGCGAAATCATGAGGTGTTCTTTTGCGACCTCTCCGCCCTCGCGCCGGGCGGCGATCGGGTGATCCGGGTGCTGCCCACCAGCAAGACCGGTGAACACCAGGTGTGGCCGTTCCAACCCGCCTGGGTGGAGCACTTCGGGCTGGAGCGGCTGGGCCGGGATCGCCACGCCCTGCCGCCAGTGCTCACCGACCTGGTCCGCACCACCCTTCAGCAGGTGGGGCGCCGGGTGGCGGAGCAGTTCCGCCGCTACGAGCTCCCGATCACCCCCTACGACCTGCGTCACGCCTGGGCGGTGCGCACCATCCACGTGGGCCTCCCCGACACGGTGGCCGCGCGGATGATGGGGCACTCGGTGGGCATCCACACCCGCACCTATCACCACTGGATCACCCGCCGTGACCAGCAACAGGCGGTGGACGCCGCCCTGCAGCGGCTGCGGGCAGCCTGATCAACCCGGGGGCGGCGGCAGGGTTCCGGCGCCACGGCCCGCGGCCGACCGGGGCCCGCCAGAATCGCCGGGCTCCCGCCTCCGGACCCCCCGCGTGCCGCCTCTCCAGCCCCACCAGCCCGGCGACGAAACGCCCGCCCCCCTGGAGAGCCCTCTCGACCGGGCCGCCGCCGAGCTCGGACCCGGTGGGGATCTGGCTCCCGAGAAGGAAGCGGAGGCCTACCGGCGCCGCATGGCCCGACGCCAGGAGGTGCAACGCCAACGGGTAGGGGAACGCAACCTGGAGAAGGGCCTGGTGGTGGTGTTCACCGGCGATGGCAAAGGCAAGACCACTGCGGCCCTGGGCCTGGTGCTGCGCACCCTGGGCCACGGCGAGCAGGTGGCGGTGGTGCAGTTCATCAAGGGGGGCTGGCAGCCCGGCGAGGCCAAGGCCCTCGCCCTGTTCGGAGATGACCTGCATTGGCATGCCCTGGGGGAGGGATTCACCTGGGAGACCCAGGACCGGGATCGGGATCGCGAGCTGGTGCAGCGGGCCTGGGAGCATTCATGCGCCTATCTCGCCGATGGCCAACGCAAGCTCGTTGTGCTTGATGAAGTCAATGTGGCCCTGAAGCTGGGCTATCTGGAGCTCGATCAGGTGTTGGAAGGTTTGCGGCTTCGCCCACCCCTCACCCATGTGGCCCTGACGGGCCGTGGGGCGCCACCGGGCCTGCTGGAGCATGCCGATCTGGTCACCGAGATGCGGCTGGTGCGCCACCCCTTCCGGGAGCAGGGCGTGAAGGCCCAGGCGGGAATCGAGTTCTGAACGGGCACTCCGGCACTCTGGAATCGCCAATGCCGATGGATCAGCGCAGCAGCCGGTTGAACCGTTTCAGCCGACAGGATCCTGGTCCGGCAGGTCCGCCCGCAGGCGGACCAGGGAGCCCACAAGCACCGAAAGTCCGCTCACCAAAACCGCCCGGTGCACCACCGGTTCACGCCATAGGGCCGGATCGGCGCTGGCGCTCTCCAGGGCCGAGAGGGTGAGGCGGGCCATGAGCTCGCTGGCGCAGACGGCAGCGCCGTCACCCAGGCGTTCCGGCAGCGAATCAGGCATGGCGGCGCAGCGTTGATTCAGCCAAGCGCGGCTGGGCCCGGCTGGCAAGACGCCCAGGCAGCCGGGGCAAGCGGAAAGGGCGGGAGCGACCGGGCAGGGCCAAGCTGGAGGTGCGTTGGGGGAGGGGTTGCTACTGTTCGCGGGATCGAAGGGCTCGATGGCTTACCGGCGCGTTCTTCTCAAGCTCAGTGGCGAGGCCCTCATGGGGGCCCAGGGTTATGGCATCGATCCGGCAATCGTTCAGTCGATCTCCAGTGACGTAGCCGCCGTGGTGGCCTCTGGAACCCAGCTAGCAATCGTGGTGGGTGGGGGCAACATCTTTCGGGGGCTGAAGGGCTCCGCCGCCGGCATGGATCGCGCCACCGCCGACTACGTGGGCATGCTGGCCACCGTGATGAACGCCATCACCCTGCAGGATGGTCTGGAGCGGGCCGGGGTACCGACCCGGGTCCAGAGCGCCATCTCGATGCAGGAGGTGGCCGAGCCTTACATCCGCCGCAAGGCCATCCGCCACATGGAAAAAGGGCGGGTGGTGATCTTTGCGGCCGGTACGGGCAATCCCTTCTTCACCACCGACACCACCGCCGCCCTGCGGGCCGCCGAGATTGGCGCCGATGTTGTGTTCAAGGCCACCAAGGTCGATGGGGTCTACGACCGCGATCCGGCCCTCCATCCGGATGCGGTGCGCTATGAGAGCCTCACCTTCCTCGATGTGCTCAGTGGTGAACTGGAGGTGATGGATGGCACCGCCATCGCCCTCTGCAAGGACAACGCCATCCCGATCGTGGTGTTCAATCTCTTCGGCACGGGCAACATCGGGCGGGCGGTGGCCGGTGAGGCGATCGGCACCCGCATCGTGCCGGCCCACTGAGCCCCGACGCCTTCGCCTCCTCCGTTTCCCCCCAGCCCCCGTCTGAGCAACCAACGCCATGGACCTTGAAGCCAGCATGCGCAAATCGGTGGAATCCACCCAGCGCACCTTCAACACCATCCGCACCGGCCGGGCCAACCCCTCCCTGCTCGACAAGATCGTGGTCGAGTACTACGGCGCCGAAACCGCGCTGAAAGCGCTGGCCACGATCAGCACTCCCGATTCCCAGACCATCCAGATTCAACCCTTTGATGCCAGCTCCATCAATCTGATCGAGAAGGCGATCGGCATGAGTGATCTGGGTCTGACCCCAAATAACGACGGCAAGGCGATCCGGATCAACATCCCACCGCTCACCGAAGATCGTCGTAAAGAGTTCTGCAAACTGGCGGCTAAATATGCCGAGGAGGGCAAAGTAGCGCTCCGCAACATCCGCCGGGATGGAATCGATAAAATCAAGAAATTGGAAAAGGAAGGCGACTATTCGGAAGACCAGAGTCGCGACGCCCAGGAGAAGGTGCAGAAACTCACCGACCGCTTCATTAGCGAGCTCGAGAAACACCTGGCCGATAAGGAAACTGACATCCTCAAGGTTTGAGCGGCATCCCCTCCGCCGACGCCATCGTGGTGGGGGCCGGACCGGCCGGAGCAGCCGCGGCGTTTCACCTGGCCAGCTCCGGCCGGCGCGTGATCCTGCTGGAGCAGCAGGAGAGTCCCGGCCAGGCCAATCCCTGTGGTGGCGGCATGGCCGCCTCGGTGCAGCGCTGGTTCCCCTTCGACCTCTCCCCGGCGGTGGACCAGGTGATCCGCCGGGTACGTTTCACCTGGGCACTAGAGGATCCGGTGGCTGCCGAGCTTCCTGGTGATGCTCCCTTCTGGATCGTGCGACGCCGGGTGCTGGATGCGTTCCTCAGCCTCCAGGCCCAGGAGGCTGGCGCCGAACTGCGCTGTGCCAGCACGGCGGAGGCGATCGGCCGGGAGGATGGGCTCTGGCAGGTGCGGCTGACGGGGGGAGAGACCCTCAGGGCCCCGGGCCTGGTAGTGGCGGATGGATCCGGCTCCCGCCACGCCGGCGCCCTGGGCCTCGGCCCTGCCCGCCCCCGCTTCGCCAGCACGGTGTCGGTGGAGGTGGATGGACCGATTAGCGAAGCCGACACGGCCCGCTTTGACTTCGGCCTGGTGCACCACGGCTTCTGCTGGGCCTTCCCGCGCCAGGGGGGCACCAGCATCGGGGTGGGTACCTTCATCGGCCAGCAGAGCGCCGACGCCAACGCCGTGCTCGCCGCCCTGCTGCCCAGCCTCGGACTCCCGCCCGACGCGGGTACGCGCCGCTCTGGGCGACTCCGGGTGTGGGATGGCCACCACCCACTCCACCGCGACGGGGTGGTGGTGGCGGGGGATGCCGCCTCGCTCTGCGATCCCTTCCTAGCCGAAGGGCTGCGCCCCTCCCTGATGAGCGGCAGCCGCGCCGGCCAGGCGCTGTCGAACTGGCTGGGGGGCGATGAGCAGGCCCTGGCGGGCTACAGCGCCGCCATGCGCCAAGACTGGGGTGACTCGATGGCCTGGGGGAAACGGATCGCCCAGGTGTTCTACCGAGTGCCGAAGGTGGGCTACCAGCTCGGCATCAAACGCCCCACGGCACCCCAGCGAATTGCCCAGATCCTCTCGGGGGAGATGGGCTACGGCGACATTGCCCAGCGGGTGATCCGGCGGCTGCTTTTCCAGAGGGGCTGACCCGGATCGAAGGCCGGCATGAAACCGCTGAGGGCCCCTATTGGGTTCAATTCCGGGTGCAGTCCTTGAGATCGCGCAGCCGCTGATCGATCGAGCCGAGCAACTCGATGGCGAACATCGGGGATTCCTGAACAGCGAAGAGAAACTTCTCGCGGTTCATCACCAGCAGCCGGCAGGGGGTCACCGCCCGGGCATTGCCATACCGGCGGTGATCATGGGTGACCAGGGCACCGGCGCCGAATACATCGCCGGCCTGAATGGTTTCGAGGCCGCTTTCGCCGTTCCAGCTGAGCTCCACAGTGCCTTCAAGCAGCCCGAACATGCAGTCTCCGGACTCACCGGAGCGGAAGATCGGATCACCGGGTTCAACGTTGATCACCTCGCCGGTGCTGGCGAGGGCGCGCATGGTGTCGAGAGCGTGCACAGTATGGAAGCTTCAACGCCAATGATTCTGTCGCAGGCGGAGGCTGCGAAGGTTAACGGGTGAGGGCCAAAGGAGCGCCCAGTCCGCCGCGGACATCCGCCGGCACCAAGCGCCCATCCTTATCGGTGTCGAGGGCGTCGAACACCGCATCGCTGCCCAGCCACTCCTCACGGGTGATGCAGCCATCGCCGTCGAGGTCGTTAAGCAGGAAGATCTCATGCACGGCATGGGTGAAGGCCGCGCCCCCCTCCAATTCCGCCAGCCGGTGGGCCAACTGGGCCTCCAGGGTCTCGATGGCCTTGCTGAAACCACGGATGCCTTCATCGAGCTTTTCGGTGGCCATCGGATCGGCCGCCATCCGCTCGATGAAGCTGGCTTGGTCGATGCTGATGCGCGCTTCGGTGCTGCCTGGTGCGGTGGCGTCCAGCTTGCGTAGCAACTCTCCTTCCGTGCTGCGTAGCTGGTCCATGAGGGCCGGCGCAATGGTGAGCAGGTCGCAACCGGCCAGTTCGATGATCTCCTCGATGTTGCGGAAGCTGGCTCCCATCACCTCGGTGCGATATCCATAGGTCTTGAAGTAATCGAAGATCTGGGTCACGGAGATCACGCCGGGATCTTCATGGCCGGGATAGCTCTCACGGCCCGAGCTCTTCTTATACCAATCGAGGATGCGGCCCACGAAGGGGGAGATCAGCGTTACACCGGCCTCGGCACAGGCCACGGCCTGGGCGAAACCGAACAGCAGGGTGAGATTGCAATGAATACCATCCTTCTCGAGACGCTCGGCGGCGCGGATCCCCTCCCAGGTGGAGGCGATCTTGATCAGCACGCGCTCACGTCCGATGCCGGCCTGTTCATAAAGACCGATCAGTTTGTGAGCCTTTGCCACCGTGGCCTCGGTGTCATAACTCAGGCGTGCGTCCACCTCGGTGGACACACGGCCGGGCACGATCTTGAGGATCTCCTTGCCAAAGGTGACGCTGATCTCATCGAGAGCCTCACTCACCACCGCATCGGCGCCGGACTCGCGACCAATTGCCTCCCGGGATTCCCGCAGGGAACGATCGATCAGATCCTGATAGGCAGGGATCTGGGCGGCCGCCAGGATTAAGGATGGATTCGTGGTGGCATCCCGGGGGGTGAACTGCCGGATAGCCTCAAGGTCACCCGTGTCGGCAACCACCACGGTCATGGCGGCCAGTTGGTCGAGCAAGTTAGCCATCGAATCGGCAGCCCCGTTGAAGGCGGAATGCCCGCAACCTAGCCAGCACGGGAGCTCCTGGGGATAGGGATCAGCGGGCGGGTGCGGGTTTCGCCATGGCCGCGACCGGTGCGCTCGGCGCGATCTGCTCGAGGACTAGCAGGGCCTCCACAATCTGGCGCGCCACCGGCACCGCCACCGTGGCGCCATAGGCATTGCCGCCCTGGGGTTCATCCACCACCACCAGCACCACGTAGCGGGGGTTCTCCACCGGCAGCACAGCCACGAAACTGCAGATGCGGGCCCCGGGGATGTAAACGCCATTGCGGGCCTTCTGGGCCGTGCCGGTCTTGCCGCCAATCCGGTAGCCGGGGATCTGGAGGCCCTTGCCACTGCCCTTCTGCACCACCGTCTCCATCCAGTCGATCACCGTGCGGGTCACCTTCGGATCGAGGAGCTGCACGCCGGTCGGGGTGCCGTGGTTGGCCAGGGCATCACCGGATCGCAGGCCACGGGTGATGTGGGGACTCACCAGACGTCCACCATTGGCGAGCATGCCGTGCAGCTGGATCAGCTTGAGCGGAGTGAGCGAGAAACCCTGGCCGAAGGCGGCGGTGGCCGGCTCGATCGCACCGCCGGTGAAGTCGGAGCGGCTCTTCAGCTGACCCGCCACGGCCCCTGGCAGGTCGGTGTCGGGCACCTCATCGATGCCAAGGGTGTGCAGCCACTCCCAATAACGCTTGCGGTTGAGGTGCGCCATGGCCTGCACCATGCCCACATTGCTCGACACCTGCAGCACGGTGGGGAAATCGATCTGCCCGTGGCCGCTGTGGTCGGCATTGAAGATCGGCCAACCGCCGATCGTGAGCTGGCCCCCGTCGTAGACGC
>Ga0209298_10000254_pt1 | contig 35027 bp, 38 predicted proteins | sample S_140806_EF_Meta_FD_187325 | JGI IMG/M metagenome (GOLD analysis project Ga0209298, IMG submission 187325) | Freshwater microbial communities from Lake Simoncouche, Canada to study carbon cycling - S_140806_EF_MetaG (SPAdes) (version 2) | ecosystem: Environmental > Aquatic > Freshwater > Lake ... | reverse complement strand
GGGGGGAACGTACCGTGCTCGACGCCGTGGACCTGCGCCTCATGGCCGGTGAGCGACTGGTGGTGGTGGGCCCCTCCGGCGCCGGCAAATCCACGATCCTGCGGCTGCTGGCCGGGCTGCAGCTGCCCACCACGGGTGAGCTGCTGATCCACGGCGAACCCCAGACCTACCTTCGCCTCGACCAGCGCCATCCCCCCGATGTGCGCCTGGTGTTCCAGAACCCCGCCCTGCTCGCCTCCCTCACCGTTCGCGAGAACGTTGGTTTTCTGCTCTATCGCTACAGCCGGCTGGGGGACGCGGAGATTAAGCAGCGGGTGAGCCGGGCCTTGGAGGCGGTGGGGCTCTATGGCATCGAGGATCGACTACCCGGCGAGCTCAGCGGCGGTATGCAGAAGCGGGTGAGCTTCGCCCGGGCCCTGATCGATGACCCGGCCGCGGTTGATGGCCGTTCGCCGCTGCTGCTCTTCGATGAACCCACCGCCGGCCTGGATCCGGTGGCCTGCACCCGGGTGGAGGATCTGATCGTGCGCACCACCGAACTCACCAATGCGGCCGGTGTGGTGGTGAGCCACGTGATGAGCACGATTGAGCGGTGCGCCGAACGGGTGCTGCTCCTCTACGACGGCCAGTTCCGCTGGGACGGCAGCCTGGCCGACTTCCATTGCACCGACAACCCCTATGTGACTCAATTCCGGAGCGGTAGTCTGCGCGGACCGATGCAGCCGGCCGAGCTCTGAGCCCATGCGCCGCAGTGTCCGTGAGGCCCTGGTTGGTTTTTCTCTGCTGGCCGCCGTGGCCGGTGGTCTCGGCCTGTGGTTCTGGCTGAAGGGAATCTCGCTGACCCGGGGTAACTGGACCATTCAGGCCAGCTTCCAGGATGCGGCCGGTCTGGCCAAACGCTCCCCCGTCTCCTTCCGCGGGGTGCTGGTCGGTCGGGTGCGTTCGATCAAGGTGAACGCCCAGGAAGTGCTGGCCGATCTGGAGATCACCGACCCCAGCCTGCGCCTGGCCCGGCCGGTGGTGGCTCGGGTTGGCGCGGCTTCTCTCCTGGGGGGAGATGCGATGGTGTCGCTGCTGAGCGCCGGTCCGCCCCAGTCCCTGGGTGGCCCCGGCCCGCTCGATCGGGGTTGTGACAACAGCCGCATGGTGTGCGACCGGGGCAGGGTCCGCGGTGTGGAGGCCCCCACCCTCGATTCGGTGACCACCACCATGCAGAAACTGCTCGACCAGGCCGACCAGGAGCGCTTGGTGAAACGCCTCGCGCTGGCCACCGATGCCTTTGACAAGACCGCCGAGGAGACCAGAAAGCTCGCCGCTCAGGGCCAGGCGTTCGTGGGTGATGCCCAGACGCTCGTGAAGGGGCTGAACGGCGTGGTGGGCAAGACCGATCCGATCGTGCAAAACATCACCGCCGCCAGCGTTGATGCCCGCCAGGCCAGTCGCTCGGTGAAGCAACTGGCCGGCCGTCTCGACCAGGCCAACACCGTGAACGATCTGCAGGCCACCTTGGCCAATGCCCGCCGGCTCACGCAGCGTTGGGAGGCGGTGGGGGGTGATGTGCAGAAACTCACCGGCGACCCCTCCTTCGTGGCCGGCATGCGCAGCGTTTCGGTGGGTCTGGGCCGTTTCTTCGATGATCTCTATCCCGGCACGGCTCCGGTTGGCGGTGCCTCGGCCGGGCGCCGCGAGGGCAACCGTTCTCGTTCCGGCGAGGCCGGAGGCCCGCAGCCGGGCAATGCGGCAGGCGGCAGCTCCAGCCATCGCGATGGGGCCGAGGCCCGCGCCGTTGATTCAGTCAGGCCTGCGGCCATTCGTGCCCGCCCCCACCGCCCCGATCCCGCCGACCGCTTCGCGCCCCGCACCAAGGCCCCGGCCATGCCGGTACCCGCCTACGGCTATGAGACGCCCGCTCCCTGATCTGCCGAAGCGGTTCAAGGCGCCTTCATCAGGTCTGCCGTTGCCCCAACTGGGGACGGACGGTCTCAGAGCCCCGCCACCGCCTCCAGGGCGATCGCCGCAATCGCCTGGTCGCTGGCCTTGGGCAGTTGCACATAACGGCCCCCGGCGGCCTCGGCGAGGTCTTTGCCCATGCCGCTGCCGATGAACTTGCGCTCGGTGTCGATCACCAAGAGCTTGATGCCCAGGGAGCGGTAGCGGCTGGCCACCTGTTTCACCTCCTCCTTGAGGTCCACCGGTTCCTCCCCCTCCAGCTCGGGCTGGCCCAGGGAGCGGGAGAGGGGCACGTTGCCGCGACCATCGGTGATCGCCACCACCACCACCTGGCCGAGGTCGCCCTTGGCCAGGGCGTTGGCCCCAACCCGCGCGGCCTGGGTGAGGCCGTGGGCCAGCGGTGAGCCGCCGCCGCAGGGCATCGATTCGAGCCGGCGGCGGGCGGCGGTGATTGAACGGGTGGGGGGCAGCAGCACCTCGGCCTGCTCGCCGCGGAAGGGGATCAGGGCCACCTCATCGCGGTTTTCATAGGCCTCGGTGAGCAGCCGGATCACGGCCCCCTTGGCGCTCTGCATGCGGTTGAGGGCCATCGAGCCGCTGGCATCCACCAGGAAGATCACCAGGGCGCCGGCCTTGCGCTGCAGCTGCTTGGCCCGCAGGTCGCCGTCCTCCACGATCACCTTGCGGTGGGGTTCTCGCTCGCGGCGGGCTTTTTGGTAGGGCGCCGCAGCCCGCAGGGTGGCGTCCACGGCAATGCGCTTCACCGGCCCCCGGGGCAGCATCGGTTTCACGTAACGGCCGCGGGAATCGCTCATCACCACGGCGCGGCTGCCGCTGCCGCCGCTCTTCGCCTTGGCGGCGCCGAACAGCAGCAGGTCGGGGTCGATGGCGGTGGCCTCCGGATCCAGCAGGAACTCCTCGGGGATCTGGGGGGGTGCTTGATCCTCGGGGGTGTCGTCCTCCGGCTCGTCCGGTTCGTCTTCGCTGTCGTCGTCCTGGTCGTCGTTCGGCTCCTCCTCGTTCTGGGGGGGGTCGGGCTCCTCAGGCGGCTGCTCGCCCTGGGGCGGTGGAGGCGGTGGCGGTTCCATCGGCTGGTTGGGATCGGGCGGCGGCAGCTGCAGGGCCCGGGGCGCGATCACCAGCCGCACCGCCACCTGGAGGTCCTCGGCCTCCACCAGGTCGCGGCCGCTGAGGGCCGCATGGGCCCGCGCCACCCGCACGGCGTAGAGCTCGCTGCGGTGGCCCTCTACGCCGCCGCGGATCGCCTCGGTCACCAGGTAGGCGATCTGCTCGCGGCTGATCCGCACATCCGGCAGCCACTGGCGGGCCAGCAGTAGCTGGGTGGCCAGGCCGTCGGTTTCCTCCTGGAAGCGGGCCCGAAACGTCTCCACCGATTCGCCGTGGTCGAGGGCGGAGCGGGTGATCGCCACCCGCTGCTCCACATCCAGCAGCTGGTTGGCCGAGAGGGCGATGGCAAAGCGATCGAGCAGGTGGTCGCGCACCGCCCCCTCCTCGGGGTTGTACGTGGCGATCAGCAGGCAGCGGCAGGGGTGGGAGAGGCTCAGCCCCTCGCGCTCGATCCGGTTGTCGCCCGACCCCACCGCCGCCAGCAGCAGGTTGGTGATCTGGTCGTCGAGCAGGTTGAGCTCATCGATGTAGAGCACGCCCCGGTGGGCTTCGGCCAACAGGCCCGGCTGGAACACCGGCGCCCCGGCGGCCAGGGAGGCGGCCACATCCACCGAGCCCACCAGCCGGTCCTCGGTGATGCCCAGCGGCACCTGCACAAAGGGGGCCGGTTCCACGCTGGTGGGCAGCAGGGCCGAGCGGTCGGCGCCGCTGGCATCGCCCCCCAGCTCGGTGATGCGCTGGCGGGTGGGGGCGTCCCAGTCGTCCGGGCGGGCCGGGTCCACGTGGAGGGCGGTGGCGGTGCTGCCCAGGTCGAGGCTGTCGATCGGCGGCAGCAGGGCGTGCAGCCCCCGGGCCAGCACGGATTTCCCGGTGCCTCGTCCGCCGGCGATCACCACACCCCCCAAGCCCGGATCCACGGCCGCCAGCAGCAGGGCCAGCTTGAGGGTGCCGTGGCCGGTGATCGCCGCTAGTGGGAAGGCGCGGGCGGCCTGGTCGGAGGCCCCCACGGCTGGGGCGGCGCTGCCGGTGCTGCTGGCGACCATGGGGGAGCGGAAGACCCTCGGATCGGGCAGTCTCGCCGATCACGGCCAGAGCGCTCAGTGCCCGGACCCGGCCGGCCGCGGCTGGGAACTCCGGGCGCCGCTGGCGGAGGCACCTTGGCCAGCGGCGGCTAAGTTGATGCAAATAATGCAAAAAACGAAATGGCGTGGAATCCAGCCCCTCGATTTGGATCCTGGAGGACGATGAGGCCCTGTGCAGCCTCCTGAGTTCCCGTTTCGTCTCCCTTGGCTGGAGCAGCACCAGCTTCCACCGGCCCCGCAGTTGTGAGAAGGAGCTGGCAACCGGCACCCCCTCCCTGCTGCTCCTGGATGAGATGCTTCCGGATCGACGCGGCGTGGATCTTCTCTCCGGCATCCGCCTGCAGGGTCACCGTTTTCCCGTGGTGATGATCTCGGCCCTCCAATCGCCGGAGGATCGCATCGCCGGCCTTGAGGCCGGCGCCGACGACTACCTGGGGAAGCCCTTCTCGTTTCGTGAACTCCAGTTGCGGATCGAGCGGCTGCTGGCGATCGAGACCGGCTCTCTCGATGCCAGGGTGCCGCCCCCGGCCCAGGAATGCTTCCTGATCGGCGCCCTCCATTTCGATGGGCTGCGAGCCCAGCTCACTTCGGTCGACGGCACGGCGACCCGCCTCAGCCGTGGGGATGCCGCTCTGCTGCAGGCCCTCGTCCGGCGTCCGGGGGAGGTGGTGGGTCGCCAGACCCTGGCCCGCATCTCGGGCAGTTTGGTGGATGTGAGCCAGAGCCGCAGTATCGATGTGCGGCTCAGTCGCCTACGGCGTCTGCTTGAGGATCTACTGCAGGAGGGCGATGCCATTGAGGCGATCCGGGGTCAGGGCTACCGCCTTCATGCGCCGGTCGAAGCCGCCGAGCCCCTTGTCAACGCCTGAGGCCCCTTTTGGTTTTGCTGGGTTCGATCGGCGGGACTGGACCGATTTGCTCTTTTCCCTGGCCGCGGGGATCGGCATCAGCTTCGGGTTGCTGCTGTTGCTGATGCGCACTGTGCTGGAGCCCCAGCTGGTGGATGAGAGCGTGCGGCGAATCAACCGCAATGTGCGGCTGGTGGAGGAGGTGCTCATCCGAACCTCGGTGGAAGGGTTGCCGGAGGGTGTGGTGGTGCGAAGTCAGCTGGCGAGTCCCGAGAACAAGGCCCAGCCTCTGTCTGATTTCGACCGCCAGGTGATGGATCAACTTCGCCTTCGCGAGGGCCTGGACCGGGAGATCCGCCGCGACCGGCCTCCCCTGGAGGATCCCTGGGGGGGGTACTGGATCGAGCTTCGGGTGGCGGATCGATCCTCCGAGCTCTGGCTGTATCAGCCGGAGCGGCTCAGCAGCCTGAGTGTGTGGTATCTCCCGATCCTGCGTTCCTTCGCGTTGCTGCTGGGCACGGGTGCCGGCATCATTTTGTTCTTGCGCCGTCATGTGGAGGGTCCGTTCCGGCGCGTGATGGAGGCGATCCCCGACACCTCCCTCCCCCCCCTCGCCTTACTGCCGGAACGGGGGGTGACGCCGTTGCGCATGCTCACCCTGCGGATCAACCGCCTGCTGGAGCGGCTCAATGGCGTGGCCGCCGACCGGCGCGGTCTGCTGCGGGGGCTGGCTCACGATCTGGGGGGCCCCCAGGCCCGGCTGATGCTCCAGGCCGAGTCCCTCCAGGAGTCCCTGGAGGGACCACACCGCCAGGTGGTGGATTCGATGCTGGAGGAACTCCGCCAGCTGGCCGCGATCACCGCCCAGCTCGGTCTGCTGGCCGATCAGGAGATGCCGGAGGATATCCACGAGCCCATCGCCCTTGATGATTTTTGCAGGCGCCTGGTGGCCAGTTATCCAGCCAACGACAGGCTTGTTCTGGCCGTCCCACGGATGTTTCTGTTCATCGATCTGTTGGGTCTGGAGAGGAGCCTCTGCAACCTGATCGATAACGCCCTGGAGTACGGGCGGCCGCCGGTGACTCTTTTGGCTTGGCGGGAAGGTTCCTCCCTGCGAATCGTGGTGGACGATCGCGGTGAGGGTCTACGCAGCCCGACCCTGCTGACCATGCCCACCAGCTCGCGGGCCGATGATCGCCAGCGCCAACGCCACCAGGGCTTGGGCTTGCTGCTGGTGGACCGCTTCTGCCGCAGCCAGGGCGGCCGCCTGTTTCTGAGGCGGTGCGAGGGTGGGGGACTGAGGGCCGAGATGCTGCTCCAGCCCACTCCGACCAATCCCCTGTTCCAGAAGCCGTGATGCTCCGCCTTGATCGCTTGCGCTGGCTGGGTGTCCTGTTGGGTGTCCGCCGCCGCCCGGCGGTTCCGGCTCCGCGGGTTCCGCTGTCAGCCCTGCTGCTGCTCTTGGCGGCATTCCCCCTGGTTCGTCCGGTCCGCGCCGCGGAGGTGCAGCTCCAGTGCCAGGGCACCCTGCTGGAGGCCAGGGGCAGTGCCGAGCGCAAGCGTCCTTTGGCTCGCATCGCCTTCTCCCTCAACCTGGAGGCCGAGGCACCCACGGCCGATGGCGCCCTCGGCCGCCTGCAGGCTCGGCTTGCAGCGGTGCGGTCGGCCCTGCGGGCCCTGGGGGTCGAGGGGCTGGAGGTGGGTTCCCCCTCCACTTGGGCCAGGCCGGCGGAACCGGGCCGGCCCGCCCTGGTGCAGGCCAACCTGCCGGTGGCCGGCAAGCTGGCTGCCCCTCAGCTGCAGGGGCTGGTCCGCCGGGTCGGCGCCCTCCCCGGCGTGCGGCTGGCGCCCGTGAGCCCGGAGGCCGACCCCGCCGGAGCCGAAGCCTCCCGCAAGGCCCTGCTGGCGGCCGCTTTCCAGGATGCGGAGGCTCAAGTGCGACCGCTCGCCCAGCTGATCGGCAGGACCCGCCTGGTGCCCCTGCAGATTCAGGTGGAGGGAGGTGGAGGCCCCGTGATGATGCGCGCGGCCATGGCCGAGGCCGCGCCACCGCCCTTCGATCCGGCTGAGTTGCCCAAGCCCACCGATCGCCTGGCCCTGTTGGTGCAGTTCTGCGCGGTTCAGAACCGGTACTGAAGCCTGGCGTACAGCCCCTTCCCCAGCAGCCAGTCGCTCCAGGGTCCGGGGTTGTCGTTGGTTTGGAAGCTCCGCACCCAGCCCAGCTCGGCACTCCAGTTCGCCCCCTGCAGCCAGCGCACCAGCACCCCCGTGGCCCCCACGGTGTCCTGGAAGGTGAAGCCCCCGGCGCTGCTGGTCACCCCACCGGCCCCGAGGAAGGGCACCAGCTGCAGCGCCGTCGTCGGCCTCTGCCAGAAGGTCCAGGCCACTTCGCCGGTTCCCAGCCAGCCGCTGTCGCCACTGATCAGCTGGCCGGGCAGTCCCCGGATCCCCACGTCGGAACCCAGGCTGAACTGCATCGGCGAGGTGAGGGGTTGGAAGGCCACCTGGCCGCCACCCCGCAGCAGGAGCTGCCAGCTCGGCGCGAAGCCCCAGGCCCCCGAAACCAGGCCACCGATGGCCGTGGCTTCGCCCGCCACGATCCCCACGGAGGCCAGTTCTTCCCGTTGGTCGGATGGGGTGGCGAAGCCGAGCCCCTGCAGGAGATACACCGTGCCGCCCACTCCCAGACCCGGCGCTCCACCGCTGCCGTTCACCCCTAGCCGCAGGTAGCCGGAGCGGGGGGTTCGCACGCTGGCCGGCACCGAGGTGGGCAGAGGGGTGTTGTTGAAGCTGGTGTCGCTGCCACTGCCGCTCAGGGCCGCCGTCACGCTCCAGCGTTGGCTGAGGCTGTCCTTCAGCACCCACTCGAGCTGCCCGAGCCCCTGCAGCTGGTTGGTGGCGAGGTTGTTCTGCGGAGCGGGAAGTTCGATCAGATTGCGGCGGCTGTAGCCGAAGGCGCCGGTCAGATTGAGCTGTTCGGCCAGGGGCAGGGTGTAGCTCAGCGAGCCGATCGCCGCCCCCAGGGAAGGGGTGTTGTCGCTGTTGAGTTCGCCGTAGATCAGCAGGGTGTCGCCCGCCGTGGCCAGATCCCCCTTCACCAAGGTGCCCACCAGTCGCCCTTCGCCCGATCCGTTCGACCCCTCATTGCGCACGGAGAGGTCCCCATGCCACGGCTGGCGCCCTGGAAGCACCCGCACGCTGAGCACCGCCTGGGAGACATCGCTGCCGAGTTTCACCAGGGATCCCTTCACGCTCCCGATCGCGGGACGATCCCGCAGCCGTTGGAGGCTGTAATCCAGGCTCGGCAGGTGAAGGGTGCTGCCCACGAGGGGCTGGAGGAGCCGCCGTGCCTGGCGGTTGAGGCGTTCATCGGGACCCACCACCCGCACCTCCGTCACCGTGCCCAACACCACCTCAAGCACGCCCGGCGCTTGGCTCGACAGCCCATAGACGCGGCTGTTCACATAGCCATCGCTGGCCAGCCGGGCGGTGAGGATGGCGGCGCAGGCGGACAGCCTCTGATCGGGATCGGCCAGGGAAAGGCAGGGCGCCAGGATCCGGCGCAGTTGGGTGGGGCTGTAGGGGGAGCGGCCCTGGATCCGTGGCGTCGGGGCCGCCGGGGGCCGCCCGGCCGGGGTGGCGGGCGGCGGGGGCTGCCCTCCTGGAGGGGGCGGGGCTAAGGCCGGGCTAGCCGGAACCTCCAGGCCCGGTTCGCGGCCGGGGCCGCCGGTTCGCGGTTTCTGCTCGATCGCTGCGGGGGCCGGCAGCCGCACTGGACTGTTTTGCAGGGGAGGTGCAATGAGCTGGGCCAGGAGTGTGAGCATGCCGGAGCGCCTTCTGCCTGGGATTCTGCGGCACCCATAGGGCAGAAAAGGTTCTAATTGTTCATTTCCAACCAGGCAATGGCGTTGATTTCCGCTACTGGCGATTAGGTGGCAAGGCCTGCGAACCTGGGATTGCGATGCAGGCAATTCCCTCTCAGTCCTCCTTTGGAGGCCTATCCTGGAATTCCGCATCCGGATCGGTGAGGCTCAACGATGTTGTCTGCGGCACTGGAACCATGGCTGGCTTGAACGGGCGTGTTGTTCGCAGGAGTGCCGGCCAGGGGAGTGCCGGAGCCCATCCGGTCCCGCCCCCGCTCTCTCTCCGCGGCCCCCTAGCGCGGCTGGGGGGGGCGGGCCTGGCGTTTCTCTTGCTGGCCAGCGGTGCCCCATCCTTGGCCCAGGACTCGCTGCGCAACAGCTTCCCGGGCCGGCGCATTGGTGGCGCCACCCGCGGTGAGTGCAGCTCCCGCCTGATTGTGCATCTGGTTCCTCCCAGCAGCGTGCTGGCTCCGGGCACCGGTGGCCTCGGGCTGCTGCAGGGGCCATCGGCCGCTCCGGTGCCACTGGTGGTGGAGCTGCGGCCCTTGGGTCGCGGCGGAAACGCGGATCCCACGCTGAAGCCCCTGCTCCAGCGCACCCTCCCGGCGATGCCGATCGGCATCACCCTGCTGCCCCTGGCCACCGTGACCACCCCAACGGTGTGGGAGTCCTCCTATGCCTGCGGCGGCTCCGGCGGGGCGGCCCCGGCGGCGGCCGATCCGCTCAACTTTGTGGAGAGCGTTTCGCCCCCCGCCCTCAGCCTGCTGGTGCCCCAGGGAAGCGCCGCCGATGGCCCGGTGCTGGCTGGCCTCGGCAAGCTGCGCCAGGCCTGTGGGGGCACCGTGGCCACCGCCGACCTGGTGCGCACTTTTGCCCTTGAGGATCTAATGCGCCCCGACTGGCCGGCCCGCCTGCCGGTGCGTTGCCCCTGAGGGCCCGGCGCCGGCGGGAAACCCTTCAGCCGAGAAGCACCCAGAGGCCCTTGCAGCCGATATGGAGAGCCTGGTCGGTGCCGAGGTTGAAGAGCCTGCGGCATTTGCACCAATCGATCAGCCCGTGGGCGAGGAATTCCGCCAGACCCAGCCAGGCGTTGCCGCTGATCAGCGCCACCGCCAGGGCATGGGTGCCTGCATGACCGGCCAGCCAGTAGGGCCAGGCAATTCCTTCCACCTGGGTGCCCGGACATTTGCCCACGGCGATCTTGTCGCTCTGGAGCGGAAAGTCGCAGAGGCAATGGCCGAAGCAGAGCACCAAGAAGAGGGGCAGACCGCTAAATCCCAACAGGGCCATTAAACAGGTTGGTCCAGAACTTTGAATCGCCAGATCCTAATCCTCGTCATCAGGCTGGGGATTATCATGCATCACACCCCCCACCCGCCGCTGGGGCTAGGGCCCCGACCGCCGCGCCATTGACCGATCCGCCCGCTTTCGCGAGCCTGAAGCCCTGATCCACCCTGTTCCGCCATGGTTGCCGCGCTTCCGCGCCGTGACGATGCTTGACCTGCGTCATTGGCGCCGCTGGGCCCCGGCCCTGGTTCCCTATGGCGTCGCTGCCCTGCTGCTGCTGGGCCTGCGCCAGAGCCTGGTGGCCGAGGCGGTGGATCTCCAGCTCTATGACTTGGCGACCTGGCTGCGGCCCCGGCCGATGCCGCGCCCGGCACCGCTTCTCCAGATCGGCATCGGCGAGCTCGACATCGCCGCCTACGGCTGGCCGCTCGATGATCGGCTGCTCTGTGAGGCCATCGAGCGCCTGAGCAACGCGGGGGCCGTGGCGATCGGCCTGGATCTCTACCGCGATCGGGGCGTGGGGCCCCAGCAGGAGTGCCTGCGCCAGCAGGCCCGCACCAACCCCCGCCTGGTGTCGATCTTCAATGGTGCCGACGGGATCCAGCCGATCCCCGGCACGCCCACGGCAAGGCGGGCCTTCAACGACCTCGTGGTGGATGCCGATGGGGTGCTGCGGCGGGACCTGGTGCATGTGGGCGGACAGGATGCCGCCACCGTGGCCCTGCCCCTGCGGCTCGTGCAGATCGCCCGGCGCCTCCCCTGGCTGCCCAAGGGTGTGGAGGATGGTCGCCTGCCGGGTTTCTGGCTGCGCCCCTTCTCCGGTGGCTACGACCGGCTCGATGCCGCGGGCTATCAGCAGATGCTGCCCTTTCGGGCGCCCGGAAGCCTGCCCATTGGGTCCCTTTCCCAGCTGCTCAACGGCAGTGTGCCGCCGGAGGCGATCCGCGGCCGCATTGCGTTGATCGGCAGCACCGCCCCCAGCTTGCGGGATGTGTTCCCCGTGCCCCAGAGCCGCTTCCAGTTGGGGGCGAGCCAGTACCAGATGCCGGGGGTGGAGGTGCACGGCCATCGGGTGCTGGCCCTGCTCGATCGCCTCGACCATGGCGATCGGGGCATCCGCGTGCTGCCGGATTGGGGGGAGCATCTGCTGCTTCCGGTCGGACTGCTGCTTGGCCTGCTCCTGGGGGAGGCCCGGGGTTCCCTTCGCCGCTCTCTGGCCGCGGTGCTAGTCACCCTGCTGGTGCTGGGGGGTCTGGGCTTTTCGCTGTTGCTGTTCGGCCGGGTGTGGATCGGCACAACCCTGCCCCTGGCGGGCCTCGCCCTGATGGCAGTGGCCGGCTGGCTGAGGCGGGGGGCCGCCAGCCATGAACAACGCCTTCAGATCGAGAAGCTGCTCGGCCAGTCCACCTCGCCGGCGGTGGCGCGTCAGCTCTGGGAGCAGCGCGACACGCTCCTCGCCGATGGCCGTTTCGAGGGTCGGCAGCTGCCGGTCACGGTGATCTTCACCGACCTGCGCAACTTCACCACCGTATCCGAGAGCCTCACGCCAGCGGCCCTGCTGGCCTGGATCAACCGGGGCATGGCTTGCTGCGTGCCGGCGATCACCCGCCGCATCGGCATGGTGAACAAGTTCACCGGTGACGGGATGATGGCGGTGTTCGGGGCCCCCCTGAGCACCGGCCCGCAGCAGGATGCCCGCGACGCGCTGGCCAGCCTGCTGGAGATCAGAGCTGGCATGGAGGCCCTCAATCACCAACTCGCGGTGGAGGGGGCGCCCGCGATGCGGATGCGACTCGGCGTGCATTCCGGCATGGTGCTGGCCGGCTCGATGGGGAGCAGCGAGCGGCTTGAGTACGCGATCATGGGCGACACGGTGAATTGCGCTTCGCGGATCGAAGGCCTCGAGAAGGACCGCCACGACGGCATCTGTCGCATCCTGGTTTCGGGCTCCACCTTTGCCCTCCTTTACCCAAATGGCCGCGGTGATGACGGCTTGGTGTGGGAGCGCTGGGGAGAGTTTCAGGTGAAGGGGCGCCAGGAACCCCTGGAGATCTGGGAGCTGCGGGAGGGGCCGGAGGCCGGTGCCGCCCCGATCACAACGCCACCCCCTTTGACCGAGAAGGCGCCGTAGCCCCAGGGGCGGCTGCCTTCCCAGCGGCCCCGCGGATCGTTCAGGCAATCGCTGCTGCGCTGGCCTGAGCCGGAGCTAGTGCCGGCCCTTGACAGAGCTGCCACTGAGCTGGACTGCCCTGGTGCGCACCTTGAGGCCAAGGGCGCCATGCAGCTCGGTGACACTCCAGGAGCTGATGGTCAGCGGTGCACGGGCCTGGGCCAGAACAGCCGCTGCCGTGGCGAAGTGGACCTCCGGCGTCAGCACCGCCAGAAGCACGCCGGTGTCGATGGTGAGCATCAGGCGCTGGGCTCATTCCGCAACGCCCGGAAGGTGACCACGCCGCTGGATGGCTGTTCGGGCAGCGAGGCGCGCAGGGCAGAGAGCTGGGGCAGCAGATCACGCACCCTGCAGCGAGGCACCAGCTCGGCGATGGGCTTGCCGCGGTGGGTGACCACCACGGCCTGGCCGGACTCCACCGCAGCTAAAATCTGGAGCGCTGGGCCTTGGGGGGCTGAGTTGCAGCAAGTTTGCTGCGTTGGTGTATGCCTCCCCGCGCTCGGTTTGCGAGCTGGCTTGCCAAATCCTGCTGGCAACAGCGGTCCTCCTACGACTGGATACTTTGGCCCATATTTTGCAGTAAAGGCCCAACACATATGGGCACCTCGAAAAATCCCAATTCCCCGTGGTTGAGCTTAGTGAGACTCATTTACCAGCCTGAGCAGCAGCGATCAGGAAGTCCCGGCAAGAGCGATTTCTCGAGGTGCCCTTCAGTCTTTTGATTCTTCTGAAACAACAACTGGGCTCTCACGAGGTGTGCGGCCAAAGAAAAACCGCGCCGTAGCGGGGCTTTTGGGTCAATCTCGGTTGTCTTGGGTTTTTCTGTAAGACGGAGAGGGTGTCCGTCGATCTGGGTCCCAAGAAGACCTCTCAGGACGATTTGTGAGGTATATCCCGGAATTACCCCAACATCAGTTTTCGTCCGTGAACTCGACGGAACCGGCAGATCGTCTGCGGCGCAGAGATTCTCCCATCGAAGCCAGCGATGGCCAAGCCCCTTTACCCAGAACGCCTCGACAGGAACATCGCAGGTGAACTCACTCGGCAGCCCAGTCAGCCAACGGGAGCCCCTCGATTCGCTGAAATTCCCGGATGTTGTGAGTCACCATCGTGGCCCCGAGGGCCAACGCATGGCAGGCGATCCAGAGGTCGTTGGCGCCGATGGGGGTGCCTTGCCGCTTCAACGCCGTCGCCTGCACGGCGTAGTGATGGCAGATTGCAGGCCCCTCGGGGTAGAGAACCGTGACCTGGCGGGCCAGGGCGTCGAGCTGGGTCAGGGTGGCCGCACGGCGCTGGCTTCTCTCAGCTCCCTGGAGCAGCTCAGCCCAGGTGATGAAGGACATGGCCAGGCTGTCCTCCTCCGCCAGGCCATCGATCCGCTGAGCGACCTGCGGCGTACGGTTCTTGATCAGGTAGATGAGGATGTTGGTATCCAGCAGGTGGATCACAGGGCCTCCCGCTCTTGCAATGGCAGCTGGTCGGCCTGCTGACGCTCCAGGGCGATCACGAAATCAGTATCGAACCCCTCCAGCACATCCAACAGGGCTTGCCCCCGCTGGGCAGGACAGGGATGGATCACCAGATCGCCCTCACGATTACGGCTGATCTGCACCCGATCCGTGCTGAGCCGAAACTCCGCAGGAATGCGTACGGCCTGGCTGTTGCCGTTCATGAACACCCGGCTGGGAAGCACATCCATGACAGGAAAACCGTATGTACACAGCAGTGTAGACGGCCTCGGCAACCATCTAGCCCACGAGGCTCTGAACCGGGCTGCCAGGCGGGTGATCAGCGACGAAGAGCACGAAACCGTGAAGCCCCCAACCCCTCACACAGAGACCACTCAGAAGCACCTATAAACCACAATATAGACGACAATGACCAATAAAAAAGCGTAATATAGAAAAGAAACCGATTCAAGTTAAAATCTCAATGATAGAGAGCAGGCTTGAAGGACTGACGGAGTATGCCCCAGAGATTTACAGTTACCTGATGGGTCAATTGGGTGCTCAGGGATGCTTATTGACTCAGATTATTATTGCAGAGGAGTTTGAGCGAATGCAGGAAGAATTTGAAAGGTCACTGTGACTTTGTGATTTCTGAGACCATATGAGCCAGGATGTTTTTGCGACCGTCCTGCTTGACTTCATCCTCTCCACTAATCTGCCCGAGATAGTCCAGATCCTCTTGTGCCTGACTATTCTTCCTTCTGCTCTTTGATTTGCGTATGCGAGATGAATACCAACTCGGCGATGGGCCAGGCCGCGGCGGGTGATCACCACGGCCTGGCCGGCCTCCACCGCATCCAGCAGGCTGGAGAGCTGGTCTTGGCGGCACACCCACGACCACTCAGCAGCGAATGAACGGATGGCGATCGGGTCAGGCCACGGGCAAATCCTGCCCGCAGCCCCGTGCTACTACCCCGAAATCCTGTTGGCGCCCCAAATGTGATCGGAGACACCGAACCGGCAGCAGCCCAGGGCTTTGCAGGCTAATCAGGCCACAAATGTTGACCCAATTGTGTCATTTGGGGCCGTAAGGCCCCCGGGGGATGGCTGATGGCCTGCAGAGACGCGGCAAATACCCATCACCCTGCTTCGCCATGCGGCATTGTTCGTTCTCTCTCGCGCCCTTGCCGAAGCTGGCCCTCGGCGCCGCTGCGGCCTTGGCGGCCATCAGCCTCAGCCCGGGCTCGGCCCAAGCCTATGAGGTGACGGTGGGCGGCAATCGGTACGACGTGACCACCTTTACGGGTAGCTACAACAGCAACACGAACAAATTTGCCAACCTTCCCGCGCCTGGTGTTATGCCGTGGTGGGGGAGCGCTGATTTGGCCAGCCAATTCACTGCGGCAGTCGGAACAAGTCTTGGGAGTGCAATTAATGGAGGATTTGCAGGGCCAATATTTGCGTATGAAAAATCTACCAATGTGGATGGCAAGGCGTATTTTTCGGGAGGGGTCAATCAATTTAATTCGGATCCCGATTCGACTTTTGACATCTAAGCCCAGGCATCGCTTCTCGACCCAGCCCCTGCCGCCTCCGCCCCCGGCCCCCTGCCGCTGTTGGGTGCCGCTGCCGCCTTTGGCTACAGCCGCCAGTTGAGGAAGCGCATCAAGTCGGCGCCTGGTGCCCTGGCTTCCAGCCTGCCCCTGGCCTGAGGCCGGCTGGTGGAAGGTTCCCTGTCTGAGGGCGAGCGCCAGCGGTTGGCGGCGCTCGCCGCCGCCACGGCCAATGCGTTGCTGGTGATCTTTGTTCTGTCGGTGGCGTTGCCCCTGCTGCCGCCCAAGCTCGCCGATCCCTTTTGGCTGCTGGCCTTCACCGGAGCCTTCTGCACCAATGGCTTCCTGGCCTTGTTGGCGGTGCTGCTGCTGCACTTGGCGGCGGCCTTGGAGCCTGAGTCGCTGCGGCATCAGGCCCGCCGCCTGCTGGTGCGCCGCTGCTCGCGGCTGGTGGTGCTGGGCTTTCTGTTACTGATTCCCCTGCAGGGATTGGCCGCCTGGCGGGGGCTGGAGGCCGCCAAATCGCTGGCCTATCGCGCCGGCAGGGTCCAGCAGGCTCGCCTGGCCCAGATTCGCCAGGCGGTGGAGCGCTCCGGCACCATCGCCGAGCTCCAGAACCAGCTCGCCGCGATCCAGGCCCCGCCCCTCTCGCCGGCGGATCAGCTCCTCGGTCTGCCGGCCCTCAAGGCCGATCTGCTCACCCAGATCAAGGCACAGGAAACCAGCCTGCTTAAGCCGGCCGGCCCGCGGGTGCCCACCGAGGTGCTGATCAAAGACAGCCTGCGGGTGCTGCTGTTGGCACCGCTGATGGCCATCGCCTTTGCCGTGAGCGCCCGGCGCAGCACGCCACCGCCCCGGCCGGATCCGGAGCCGCCTTAGGGGGGCGGTTGCCACGGCAGGTTGGCCATCAACGATCCAGCGGCCACGATCTTTGTGAGCGCCGCCTCCGGCTGGGAGCTCGCCACCGGCCCAATGGGCTGGTTAGAGGCCCCCGCCACCCTGCCAGCGGGCCCGGCAGCGCTGAATTCCGAGACTGTGTTCAGTACACCTAAGCTGCTTCAATCCCTCTGATACAACCTAAAGGCCGTGGATCTGCTGCCCACCTTCCGCAGTAGTCCTAGGCTTTATCCATCGGCGGCGAGCTGGGTGCTGAGCAGCGGCATCCGGCTGCAGGCCGGCCTCGCTTCGGCCCACCGCTTGCTGTTGTTGGGCTTGTTCAACACCGCGCTGAGCAAGCAGCGGCTGGCCTTCATGGTCACCACCGAGCAGGAGGCGCTGCAGAGCTTGGAGGCCACCCGTCCGGGCATGTTGATCGTCACCGAGCAGCTTGAGCAGGGATCGGGACTGGCACTGGTGGAGCAGGCCCGCGCCGTGGTGCAGGACATCCGCACAATCCTGATCCTCGATGGCCCCCACGACGACTTGGTGGCGGCCGGCCGCTCTGTGGCCGACGCGGTGTTTCGGGAGGCGGAATGCTTCGGTAGCGACCAACCGATCGTGACCATGATCCGCACCCTGGCCCTGGGTCAGCGCTACCGCTCTCCCTCGGTGCTGGCCGCTATGCAGGCGGCCTCGGTGGAGCGGGAACCCTGGCGGGATACGCCACCCGATCTCAGCGGGCGGGAGTTGGAGATGGTGATGCTGTTGGTGCAGGGCCTGGGAGATCGGGAGATCGCCGAGCAGCTCAAGATCAGTTATGAAACCGTCCGTAGCCGCGGCAAAGCCCTGCGCCACAAGCTCGGCGTTAGCAGCCGGGCGCAGGTGGTGGCGAAGGCGCTGCAGCTGGGCCTGGCCAGGCTGGGGAGGCGCTGATGCGCTGGTGGCCCTCAGCAGCAGGGTAGTGGCTGGTGGGTTGTGAGATTCCCATCGGAGATCCCTGTTGGGGGAGTGGTTTCGGGGGTTTTTAGGCAAGGTCAGTGCTGGTCCGAAGGGCCTATGCAGGGTTCGGAACGAACAAAGCCATTCCAAATTGTGTGATAAGAATATTCACTCTCCAGAGCGATATTGGATCAAACTTGATGTGTTCTGGCTCCGCTTTCCAGCCCATCGCTGCCCTTGCCCCATTCAGCCTGCTTGGTCCGCTGGGTTCCCTGATTGCCGTGATCGCAATGGCTCTTCTGGGTGAGGCTCTGGCCCAGCCGCAGCCGCACTCTCAGGCCCGGCCCAAGTCCCAGCCTCAGTCCGACTCCCAGTCCCAGTCCCAACCTCAGCCCCTGCCCCAGCCCCCGCCAGCGGCCGCGTCGGCACCGACGCCGGCGTCGGTCGACTGGATCCAGTCCCTGGATCCGAAGGGCTTTTACGCCACCTTCGGCGCCGGCGCGGGCTGGCCCCAGCCGGTTCACTACAGCGACGATCGCCTTGGTCCGCGCCTGCCGATCCGGGGGGAGGTGCTGGCCGATCCAGGCTTCGCCTCCGAACGGGGTCTTGGCTACGACTTCGGCAGGCTGCGCGGCGAGCTCAGCTGGGTGCGCCGACAGGCCACGATCGACGACGCGTCCTCCAGCTGGTCCGTGGGTCCCTTCCGCCCCAGCGTGAGCCGCGACAGCCCGAAGGTGAGCAGCAATAGCGGCTTCGCCAGCCTGTATGCCGATCTGCCCATTGAGGGCACCCGTCTGATTCCTTATGTGGGCGGCGGGCTGGGCTTCACGGCCCTGCAAACCAGTCCCACCACGATCGAGCTGCGCCGGTTCCGTTCCACCTTCGGCGGCAGCGGCAAACTGCCGGCCTACCAGGCCAAGGTGGGCCTGGCCTACCGGAGCTCGCCGCGCACGGATCTGTTCGCCGAGGCCGTGTTTCAAGGCTCACCGTCCCGCAGCCAGGGCAGCCTGGAGCGCAGCCCCCTGATCAACTGGGGGATGCGCTTCGGCCTGCGCTGGCGCTTCGGGGGGCCCGTCAAGGCACCCACTCCGGTGGCCACGCCTTGAATGGAGCCTCTCTGTCGAGAGAGTAGGCACCCCACGAGCTGAGGCGTGGGTCCTGCGTCAGCCCTGCAGGTAGGTGGTCTGGCGGAGACTCCCTTCCAGGTGGTCCATCAGCCGGCGGGCGTCGCGGATCGCCAGGTCGCCGCGGTCGATGGCGGCCTCGCTGGCCACCCGCAGCCGCTCCAGCAACGCCAGCGGATCGTGCTCCATCGCCTGCAGCACTTCGGCGTTGGTGTCACCCCGCACCACGTGGTCCACGCTGTAGCGTCCGCCGGCGGTGAGGCGGATGTGCACGGCATTGGTGGTGCCGAAGAGGTTGTGGAGGTTGCCCATCACCTCCTGGTAGGCGCCGCCTAGGAACAGGCCGATCCAGTAGGGCTGATCGGCCTGGAGTTCATGCAGCTCCAGCAGGGCCTTGCTGTGGCCGCGATCGATGAAGCGGGCCAGTTTGCCATCGGAATCGCAGGTAAGGTCGGCCAGGGTGCCCAGCCGCGTGGGCTGTTCATCCAGCCGATGCAGCGGCAGCACCGGGAAGAGCTGGTCGATGGCCCAGGTGTCGGGCGCCGAGCGGAACACCGAGAGATTGGCGTAATACGTGCCGGCCTGGGAGGCCCGCAGCCGCTCCAGCTCTTCGGGCACCGGTGTGCCGGCGGGCAGGTCCTCAAGCCGCCGGGCGATCGTGGCGCTGCAGGCCGAGGTGAGCTGCTCAGCCATGGCCCGCTCCGGCAGGCTCATGTAGCCGAGCCGGAAGGCGGCCAGGGCGTCGTCACGGAACTTGAGGGCATCGTTCCAGGCCTCCTGCAGGCGCTCCGGCGGCAGGGGTTCGTTGCCGCTCACCCCGGCGAATGTGTCGCGCAGGTTTCGCACGATCAGCGGCTCCTGGTCTGCGGGCTCCGGCGCCGTGATCGGCAGCCGACTGGCGCCCAGCACGTTGAACACCAACACCGAGAAGTGGCTGGCGATGGCACGGCCGCTCTCGCTCACCAGGGTGGGCATGGTCACGCCGAGGGGTTCGCAGCACTCCCGCACGGTGGCCACCACGTCGTTGGCGTAGTTCTGCAGGGAGTAGTTGGTGGAGGCGGCGGTGGCGGTGCGGCTGCCGTCGTAGTCGATGCCCAGGCCGCCGCCCACATCGAGGTAGCCCATCGGCGCCCCCAGCCGGGTGAGTTCCACATAGAGCTGGCCAGCCTCCTGGAGGGCGTCCTTGAGCACGGCGATGTCGTTGATCTGGCTGCCGATGTGGAAGTGCAGCAGGCGCAGGTCGGCCAGCAGGCCAGCGGCGCGCAGGGCCTCCACGGTGGCGAGCAGATCGGGGATCGAGAGGCCGAACTTGGCCCCCTCCCCCACCGAGCTGCCCCAGCGGCCGGTGCTGCGGGTGGAGAGCTTGGCGCGGATGCCGATGAAGGGTGCCGCCCCCAGCTCGTTGCTGGCGGCGATGATCCGCTCCACCTCATCGGCCTGCTCGATCACCACCACCGGCTGGCGGCCGAGGCGGCGGGCCAGGATCGCGGTTTCGATGTAGCGGCGGTCCTTGTAGCCGTTGCAGATCAGCAGGGCCTCGGGGTCGTCGAGCAGCGACAGGGCGATCAGCAGCTCGGCCTTGCTGCCGGCCTCGAGGCCGAAGTGCCAGCGGCGGCCGCTCTCCACCAGCTGCTCCACCACGTGGCGCTGCTGGTTGCACTTCACTGGAAACACGCCCTGATAGCGGCCGCGGTAGGCGTATTGGGCGATGGCCCGCTCGAAGGCCGCATGCAGCCGCTCCAGCCGGTCTTCAAGGATGTCGTCGAATCGGATCAGCAGAGGCAGGCCCAGGTTGCGGCCCTGCAGCTCCCCTACCAGCTCCACCAGATCCAGTGCTCCGCCTCGCTCGCCGCGGGGCTGCACGATCACGTGGCCCCGTTCGCTCACGGCGAAGTAGGGGTCGCCCCAGCGGTCAATGCCGTACAGGGCGGCACCGTCGGCGGCGCTCCAGGTGCCGGTGGGATTGGCGAGCACCATCGGGCCCCGGGTTGTGGTGGATTGCGTGGCTCGAATCTAGTCAGCGGTGTGGGTGGCGCCTGGGCCATGGCAGCCGCTGGTGGCATTCTGCTGATCCCCCCCAATGGGGGGCGAGCTCACCATGCCCCCATCGCCTGCGCCCGGACGCCTTGCCTCCGAGACCAGCGGGCTCCAGTCCCAGGCGGCGAGCTCGACTGGATCCAGGGGCTCGAGCAGGGCATTCGGATCGCCTAGGGGACCGTGCTGCCGCAACCGCCCTGGGATGCGCTGGGGAGCCGGTGGTTCCAGCGGCACGAGCCGGGCCCAGGGTTTGCCTGCCTTAGCCAGCACGATCGTCTCACCGGCATGGGCGGCATCGATCAGTCGTGACAACTGGGTTTTGGCCTGATGCACATTGACCATGCGGGACCCAGCGCCTGGGGTGGTGCCCGGAATGGCGTGCGACGCGACGCGTGGCGAGCTTGGGCTTTCCATGGCGACCTGATCCATCAACAACGATCACGCCTGCAACTCGGCAGTCTCGTGATCCAGGCGCTGGGTCTCCAGATCCCCCTCCCAGGTCAGGCGCCCGCGGAAGGCGCGGATCTCTGCCTGCTGCTGCAGTTTGACGAGGGTGCGCAGAGCCAGTTCCATGGCTTCCCGCTTGCTCCGGGCTCCACTGGCCTGCATCGCCTGCTTCATCAGCGCGTCGTCAATGACGATGTTGGTGCGCATGCTCAGCCCCATGGACGATGTGTAGAGCTTGGAGCGGTTATACACATCTGGATTGGATTGGATTGGATTGGATTGGATTGGCGCGGCGGCGGAGGGGGTCACAGCAGCGGCAGCCTCACCAGGCCCTCAAATCGTTCGAAATCGCGATCGAAGCTCACCAGCCGCCAGCCATTGGCGATCGCCAGGGCCGCCAGATGGGCATCGGTGCAGAGCCGGGCCGGCAGCTCAGCGCCCCGCAGCCGTTGGTGAAACACCTCCCAGCCGTTGTGCTCCGGCTCGGCCAGCTGCACGCCAGGCTGCTGGCAGAGGGCTTCCAGCAGGGCGGAGGCTTCTGCAGCGTTTTGACCGGCCGTGCCCATCAGCTTCGGCTGGCACCCAGGCGCACCAGCCCCAGAGCTGTGACCGTGCAGAACAGCACTTGTTCAGCGGCCTGCTGCTCCCAATACCGAACGGCGTGCTGGTGGTGGATGTGTTCGGGCCAGGTCAACGCCAACCAGACATTCAGATCCGGCAGGTCGGCGCTGGTGCTCATGGATCGAGCAGCTCGATCAGGGCGGCGTTGCTGAGCTGGTGGGCTTCGATGGTCGGCGACCCGTCCAATCGCGGCAGCCTGGCCGCGGAGCGTGTCAGCCCGGCGCGCTCGGGTGCGGCGCTGAGCCCTTGCTCCACATAACTGTGCAGGAGCTGCTTGAGGGTCACGCGCTCGCTGGCCGCCCGGGCTTTCAGCCGTGCGAACAGCGGATCCGGCAGCTCCAGGGTGGTGCGCATTCGCTAGGGCCGTGAATAGGCGCATTTAAGTGCGCATCTCTTGAGCTATGCAGGCAGCGGAGCCTTGCCCTGCACGCCACCAGTAGCTTTGAGCTTCTGCTGGCGCTGGGGCGCGACTGGATAGCTTGAGCCCAGCCTTCCAGAGCTGCGCCTAACCTCGCTCCATCGCGGCAAGGCGAGCCCATGGCGAGCGTGCAGGAGATCCGCCAGCGGCTGCGCGGCCAACGGATCGAGGTCTTGCGCAGCAGCATCCAGCCCCTGCTGGCCGGACGGGCTGGAGCCGAGGTGTGGCTGTTCGGCTCCCTCGCCCGTGGCGACTGGGATGCCCGCTCGGATGTGGACCTGCTGGCGGTGGCGCCGGATCAGAGCGCCGCTGATCAGCTGGCCGAGGCCCTGCTGGGAGCTGGCGTGGCCGATGACGTGATCGGCCTCAGCCAGGGCCGCTGGCTGGAGCGGCAGCGGGGCGACGATCCCTGGTGGCGGGGCATCTGCCGCGATGCGATCCGGCTTCAGCCGCTTCCGAGGCCATGACGGGCCGTCTGCACGCCTGGCTGCGTCAGGCCCACAGCGATCTGGCCATGGCGGCCTATGCCAGCCAGGGAGGTTTCCACGCCCAGGCTTGCTACCACTGCTGCCAGGCCGCCGAAAAGGCACTCAAGGCCTTGCTGCTGGCTCTGGGTCAGGAGCCGGAGCGAACCCACTCGATCGAGCGATTGCTCGGCGCTCTGGAGCTGCTTGGCATCGAGACCGCCCCGCTGCGCCAACTGCCGCTCAAACCCCTGCAGCGGATGACCACCGCCAGCCGCTATCCGGATGGCGATGAGGCTCCGGTGGATCTGTTCGACGAACGGGATGGGGCGCTGGCCCTGGCGGTCGCGCGGGCCGTGGTGGGCTTCGCGGATCAGCAGCTTGGGGAGCTTGATGGGCCGCCAACGATCTGATGCTCCTCATCGGGGTCAGCTCCCGGAGACAACACCACCTCCGCAGGAGATCGAGGTTCGGGGCCGTGGCCACGAACGCACCAGCGGCGCCTGCAGCAGCAGATCACGGCTTTGTCCAAGGGAAGGATGGGCAAACGCGCCCCCTATGATGCCGTTATCTGATAACGGCATCGACATGCGCACGATCGTGGATCTGCCGGAGGTTGAGCGTGCCCAGCTCGATACCCTCTGCCGTCAGCGGGGGCTGTCACGGGCGGAGGCGCTGCGCCAGGCGCTGCGGCTGTGGCTGGAGCAGCAGAAACCCAGCCATGGGGAGGTGTTCGGCCTCTGGCGTGATCGACCGGAAAGCGCTCTGGAGCTGCAACAGGCGTTGCGGCAGGAGTGGGACGCTCCCTGATGCTGCTGCTTGACACCAACATTCTCATCGACGTCCTGCGCGGCGAGGCCCCTGCCCTGGCCTGGCTGGAGCAGCAGCAGCGGCCGCGCATCAGCGTGATCAGCTGGATCGAGGTGCTGGTGGGCTGCCGCGAGGGCGAAAGCGGGCGCGTGCAGGCCTGGCTGGATACCTTTCCCCGCCTGCCCCTCGACGACGCCATCGCCCTGGAATCGGTGCGGCTCCGCCAACGCCATGGCCTGAAGATTCCAGACGCGATCATCCTGGCCACCGCCCGCTGCGCTGATCTCAGCCTCGCCACCCGCAACAGTCGCGATTTCCCGCTCACTCTCGGTGGTGTGCTGCATCCTTACGGGCTTTGAGGGCCCCACGGGACCGTCTTGGACAGCATCGTGATCAAGCGGGATGGCAAGCCCGTGGCCGCTTTGGTGCATGCCCGCCTGTTTGAGCGGATCCGCCGGCTGCAGGCGCGTGGCGATGAGGCCTGAGCGAAGAACAACGGGTTGGGTTTCCATTCACGACTCCAGGGCCGGGGCAACGTCTGTGGCCGCGAAGTCGTCGCCCTTGAACAGCAGGGGGGCGTTCAGGGCCCGGGCCAGGCCATAGCTGAAGCAGTCGCCCAGGTTGAGTCCCGCCGGGTGGCGTCCCTTGCCGTAGCGGCGCCAGCCTTCCAGGGCCCAGTGCAGTTGGTGTTGGTCAAACGGCATCACCTCCACCCTCAGGGCCAGCAACAGCTGCTCCACCTCGGTGGCTTCGATGCCGTGCCGCGCGCTTTCTGCCACCAGAGCCAGCTCCAGGCGGGATGCGGCGCTGAGACGGACGACGGCTGCCCGCGCCGCTGCGTCGAGCAGGGCCTCGGCGTCGCTCTCCTGCAGCAACAGGCCCATCAGGGCCGACGTGTCGATCACGATCGCGCTCACACCGGCAGTCCGTCCTCGTCGTACAGGGCGTCCTGGAGCTCCTTGCTGGTGCGGCCCTGCCATTCGGGGCGGGCGCCCGTGCGGGCACAGATGGTTCGGATCGCCGCCTTCCTGGCTTCGATGGCCTCAGGTCGTTCCAGGTTGGGGCAGCGCTCCAGCTCGGCCCGCAGGGCCTGGCGCACCGCATCGGTGACGCTGGTGGAGCGCCGCTCCGCCAGCTCCCGGGCCATGGCGTGCACCACGGGGTCCTTGATGTTCATGCCCATGGCGGGGCCCTCGAGCGCCGGGGTAGAAATATTTTTGATTCTACCCGCTCTGGCTTCGGCTTTGCCGCGTCGCAGGCGCTCAGCCTGGTCGCCTTTGCTTCAGCGGCTCAGCCCCGATGTGCTGGCGGCGCCTTGGTGGCGAGTGATCTGACGATCCCGGCCCATAGCCACCGCCTTGTGCGAGGCACCCGTGAAATAAATCTGCTGATCCCCCCCCCTAAAGGGGGGAATTGGGGCGGGGACCTTCCCCAGGTCTGTAGCAACGGTCACTATGTGTAGATCACGTGTAGATCACGTGTTTATCTCCTTGCTCACGCCCCCCTCCCCATGACCCCATCGCCTGCGGCCGGCCACCCGACGGCCACCCTTGTTTCAACCCTGAAGTCCAGCCTCGCTCGGCTGCGGGGTTGCGGTACTGGCGCCATCGCCCTAGCCCCCTTCTTGCTGCTGCCCTTGGCGGCATCCGCTGTGCCGATGGCGCCGCTCACCCCTGGCACCCCCGTCGCAGCAACCCCGGTCGGCGCCCCCAGCGGCATGAATGGTCCAAGGCGCCCTGGCGTGATTCCCCCCGCCTCCCTGAGCCGTGCCGGTGGCTCGGATGATGGACTGCCTCAAGCTCCGCGTCGGCCGGTTCCCGGTCAGATTCAGAATGTGAATCTGACCGCGAACAAATAGGCCGGCACGCATCGTTGCTGTCGTAGCCCATGGCGGCGTGCCGCAGTCCTGGGCTACGACCAATGGCAAGCGGCCGCCCGGCTGGGATCACCTTGTATAAACGGATACATTTGCCCGAGACGGGTTTCTAATAAAATTGTGTGGAATGTTCGGCTTTACGGCGTAGCTGTTAATGGCGGTGCCCTCAATCGCCCCAACCGCACGCCCAGCCGATCTACACTTGCCACAGCGCTTGAAGTATCGGCTTGGACTTTACCGACCGTCTCGATCAATTTGAGCCGAATCACCGCATGATGAGCAGCTGGATTCTTTCCAGCGGTATGCGCCTGAGTTTTGTGATTGCTATGAAAAGCCGCATTGGCTTAATGGGCATCGTCCGCTCGATCTCCGTGCAGAGTCGCATCAAGGGAGTCGCTTCCACGGAGGAGGAGGCTTTCCGCCGTATCCTCCAGAGCAGTCCCGGGCTGTTGATCTGCAGTGATCAACTGGAGCAGGGCGATGGCTTTTCCCTCTGCAGAAGAGGCATACAGGCGGTGGGCGATCTCAAGGTGCTGATGGTGCTCAGCTCTGAAGATTCGGATGTCGGTAGAGCTCTGGATAGCGGAGCGATGGCCGTGGTCTGTGAGGAGGATTTTCTCTCGCCCGAGATGGAAGTGTTGCAGTCATTATTGGCAGCTGCCAATAACAAGCATTACGTCTCCAGTCGGGCACGCTCGCGGATGCAGAAGCCCGAATCGATCGTTGAATCACCGCAGTCGCTGACGCAAAGGGAGAAGGAAATCCTGATCCTTATGCTTAAAGGGGCTACGGATCGGGATATCTCCGAACACTTGCTGATCTCCGTCCATACCGTTAAAGAATACGGAAAAAGTATTCGCCGCAAGTATAATGTCAAATCCCGCCTGCAGCTGATTAGCGCGTTGCTGGGGCGCAAGCAGACGCCTGCCGCTGTCGTGCCCGCCGCGCAGTGATCGTCCAGGGCTTGCAGACCTCGGGAGGGGGGGCTGCGCGGCCGATGCCAATGCAGACCCGGGAGGTCGAGACTGGTCGGGCGCTCTTGCATTGGGGCCAGGAGCTGGCTCCTTTGGCGCTGTAGGACCCTGCGAACCCGGAGCTTGGTCGTCGCTCCTTTCTTGCCAAAGGGCCCGGCCGCCCCCGAGCATGTCCATCTTGCCTTCGTCTTTCAGCACCATGGCCGCCGAACGCTCCTTCATCGCCATCAAGCCCGACGGGGTGCAGCGGGGGCTCGTGGGGGAGATCCTCGGCCGCTTCGAGCGCAAGGGCTTCAAGCTGGTGGGCCTCAAGCAGCTCACCCCCAGCCGCGAGTTGGCTGAGAGCCACTACGGCGTGCATCGGGAGCGTCCCTTCTTCGCCGGCCTGGTGGACTTCATCACCAGCGGCCCGGTGGTGGCGATGGTGTGGGAGGGCGACGGCGTGATCGCCAGCGCCCGCAAGCTGATCGGCGCCACCAAGCCTCTCGAGGCCGAGCCCGGCACGATCCGCGGTGATCTGGCCATCAACATCGGTCGCAATGTGATTCACGGTTCCGATGCCCCGGAAACCGCTGAATTTGAGATCGGCCTCTGGTTTACCCCCGCCGAGCTGAGCGACTGGACCCCCGCCGACCAGGTGTGGCGCATCGAGGGCTGAGGGGCCCGTGCCCTCTGTGCTCACAGCGGCCGATCTGAGGGTGCTGCCCCTCTTCGCCCAGCTCACGGATGCCCAGGCCGACAGCCTGCTCGCCGGCCAGATCGGCGTGGATGTCGCCGCCGAACAGGTCCTGCTCCTGCAGCAGGATGAGGGGGAAGGCCTGGTGGTGATCCAGACGGGTCTCGCCAAGGTGCGGGCCTATACGGCGAACGGCGAGGAGGCGGTGATGGCCGTGCTCGGTCCTGGCGATCTGATGGGGGAGATGGCGGTGCTCGCCGCCGGCGTGCGCAATGCCGATGTGGTGGCCCTCACCGCCCTGAAGGTGGTGAAACTACGGGCCGGCGCCTACCGGGAGCTTCTCCTCAACGATGGCTCCATCTCCATGGCTTTGGCCCGCCTGCTGGCGGAACGCCTCACGGCCCTCAACCGCCGCTTCCTGCTGCGGGGTGGCGATGCCACCACCCGCCTGCTGGCGGTGTTGCTGGATCTGGCCCTCTCCTGCTCCCGCGGTCAGGATCCCCTTGCCCTGATCCCACCCCTGCCCCAGCGGGAGCTGGCGGCCATGGCGGGCCTGTCGCAGGAGACCACCTCCCGCGCCTTCACCCAGCGGCGGGAGCGCGGCATGGTGATCGGCGACCCGCAGGGGATGCGGATCGTCGATCTGCAGTGTCTGCGCAAGCGGGGATTGTTGGCTTAGCTCCTTGGCCCGGGGGCGGGCGGGCCAGGCCGGGTGGCCAGCGGAGCTGGCTTCCCCTGCGTTGTGAGGTTGCTCACAACCCCAGACCCGTAGCCGCTCTTTCCTGGGACAGGCGGCCGCACTCCAACAACGGACTGGCGCCACCGGCTTCTGGCGATTTCAGCCTTCCGCCGTCACCCTGGAGTCACCCGATACTTCCCCTCCGTCGTTTGATGCCGTTGCCCCAGCCTCACCGCTCGGTGTTCGTGGCTCGCCCCTGGACAAGGCCGGCTTCCCTCGGCCTGGCGGGTCTGGCCTCCCTGGCCCTAGCCGCTGCCCTCGTGCCCACCGCCCCCGCGGGTGTCAGCGCCGCCCCCGCCGTGCCGCGGGTGGTGGAGGTTCCCTCCCGGCCCGCCTTCATCAAGCCCCCCGGCGGTTCGGAACGGCCGGCCCGGTCGGGTCAGATCCTGGCGGCCAGCACCCTGCTGCGCACCCAGAAGCCCGGCCGGATCCAGGTGCTGCTGGCCAATGGCCGCAGCTTCCGGCTCGGTGGTGATGCCGTGGCGCGCCTCGGCCCCGATGGGGTGGACCTTGAGAACGGTCAGATCATTGCCTGGGTGAATCCAGGATCGAAGGGGACCACCCGGCTCCGGATCCGCACCCGCGTTGCCACCGCTTCGATCGTGGGCACCACCGTGTTCATCGATGCCACGCCCGACACGGTGAAGGTGTTCAGCTGGGAGGGCCATGTGTCGCTGGCCACCACCAGTGGCGAGACCTTCGAGCTGCACAGCGGCCAGCAGGTGGTCTTCGAGCAGGGGGCCTGGCAGGCACCCCGGCGCCTCAGCCAGGAGGAAGCCGCGGTCCGCCGCCGCAAGAGCCTCCTGCTCAATGGCTTCAAAACACCGATGGACACCCTCCCGGTGATTGAGCGGGAGCTGGGGCTCTCACCCTTGGTTGTCCCCGCCCCCGCCCCCGCCACTCCGGCCGCCCCAGTCGCACCCGCTTCCCCGCCGGCCCGTTGACCCGGTTCCCGCCGCTCTGGAACCTGGCTCTGGCGGTGCCGCTGGTGCTCAGCCCAGCTCTGGCGGACCTCGATTCCCAATGGAGCGCCCTGTTCTTTCAGTGGAGGGGAGCGCGGTCGCCCTCGCCGGATCCGGTGCTGCTGGCCGTGGATGCCGATTCCCTCTCCCTCGATCAGTTGCTCACCCCGGCAGAGCGCAGCGCTTCTCCCCTGTGGCGGCGGATGGGTCCCTGGCCCTGGCCCCGGGAGCTCCAGGCCGAATTGGCCGCGGCGGTGCTGGAGCTGGGCGCCCGGCAGGTGGTGTTCAACGTGGTGTTCACCGGCCCCAGCCGCCTCGGTGCCGCCGATGACGCGGCCTTCGAGCGGCGCCTGGCTCCCTGGCGCCGGCAGGTGGTGCTGGCGGCCGCCTTCAGCACCAGCGAGCAGGGGGGGCTGGCGCAGGTCCAGGTGCAGAGGCCGGTGTATGGCGGCTTTCCGCGGCTGGGTCTCACGGCTCTGCTGCAGAGCCCCCGGGGGCTGGCCGAAGCCATCCCTGGTCGGGCCTGGATCGACGACACCTTGGCCGATTTCCCCGGGATCCATCCCTTGCCCCTGGCCTATGTGGCGGCGGCGCGCCCCCTGCCCAATGCTTCCGTGGGGATTGATTTCAGCGGGCCCGCCGCCGCCCTGCCCCAGGTGCCGGCCTGGCAGGTGCTGCAGCAGGCTGAAGGTTTCTGGCGTGGCCGCACCGTGTTGATCGGGGCCACGGCGCCGGAGCTGGGGGACCAGCAGGAAACCCCCTTCGGTTCCCAGAGCGGCGCCCAGGTGCAGCTCGCCGCCCTGGCCACGGTGATGGAGGAGCGGGGCTTCCAGCCCCTGCCGCCGCCTCTGGCGTGGATGCTCCTGGGAGGGTGGCTGCTGGTGGTGGCCGGCAGCCTGCGGCTTGGTGGCCAGGTGGGCACCACCGTGGCGATCACGTTGGGGATCGCGGCTGCCGGACTGCTCGGCTCTGGCGGGATCTGGGCCCTGGCCCATCGGTTGCCGCCGGTGTCGGTGCTGGTGGCCATGCCGCTGCTGGGGGGCGGCCTGCGCTCCTGGAGCCAGTGGCGCCATGAGAGCCGGGAGCGCGCCTATCTGCACCAGGTGCTCGCGCGGCGGGTCTCCCCCACCCTGCTGCGCGACATCCTGCGGGAACCGGGGCCGATCTGGACCCAGGTGGGAGGGGTGAAGGGTCGCTGCGTGGTGCTCTTCACCGACCTGGTGGCCTTCACCCCCTTCAGCGCCGTGTTGCCGCCCGCCGAGTTGTTCAGCCTGCTGAATCGCTATTTCGAGGCCATCGCCGCCGCCGTCATCGCCGAGGAGGGCCTGCTCGACAAGTTCATCGGCGATTCGCTCATGGCCGAGTTCGGGGTGCCCCGCAGCCGCGGCGATGGGGTGGAAGCTCTGGCGGCGGTCCGGGCGGCCCTGGCGATGCAGGCCAGCTTGGAGGAGCTCAATGCCGAACTGGCCGCGACGGGCCGTCCCCCCCTGCGCCAGGGCATCGGCCTGCACTTCGGCGAGGTGATGGCCGGCAACCTCGGCTCCAGCCAGCGGCTGGAGTTCACCGTGATCGGGGTGAGTGTGATCGTGGCCAGCCGGCTGGAGCGCCTCACCCGGCAGTTCCCGGATACGCCGATCCTGATCAGCCGGGCCCTGCTGGACCTCCTGCCGGATCGGCTGGAGGTGGTGCCCCTCGGCTTCCATCCGCTCAAGGGTCTGCCGGATCCCGTGGAGGTTTTTGGCCTGCTGGCGATGAGGGAGCCCCCCGCGCACGATGCGCTGGAGCGGAGCTGATCCGATCCTCAGAGCGAAGCCCACACGGCATCCACCTTTTCGCGGCCGTCCTCGGGGAGAAGCAAACGTCTGGCCAAACAGTCTTCGTAGATCGCAGCTCCGCTGGCTTGATCAAGAATGGCAAACTTATAGTGAATTAGACTATTTGCCGCGCTATCGAAGCCGACTTCGCAGATCCAGGTGTTGCGGTTCACGAATTCCATTCCATAGGCCTTGGCCAGGTCCCAATGACCTAATTCTTCGCAGTCTCCGATGATCACGATTCTCTGTCCGGGCTGCGTTTCGATGCCGTTCAACTGAAATGTGGCCACCACCTTGCCCCGCACCCGCCCGCCAGGAACGCTGAAGACATGGGCAGCTCCCTGCTCCAGGTGCAACCTGAGCCAGCCGCCTTCGGGCTTGAGGCGGAGATCGGTAAGCGCGCAGTCAAGCTGATTGCATTGCAGCTGGGTATTGAGCTGGAGGCTCACTTCAGTGGCGGCCCCTTTGTTGAGGATACAGATCATATGGGAGTCGCGATATGAGCGCCTGAAGGCATAAATATCTGGACTTACGTAAAGCTGCTGGTGAGAGCCGAATGTGAAGGCTTGGTTGGAGCGGCGCAGCTCGATAAGCTTGCTGAGAATGTTGAAGGCGCTGGTATCCTCGGCCCATGCCTGCATCATCGGGCGATTATAAGGATCTTGGCCGCCATCGGTGTTATTGACAAGATACTGTTCGGTTCCGTAGAAGATGCAGGGAACTCCCCTCAGGCAGAACAAGAGGATGATGGCTTGCTCAAGTGATCGCCAATTGGGAGCAATTGATAAAAAGCGAGGCATATCATGGTTGTCAATAAAAGTGACGAGCTCATTGGCTCGCCGATAGACGTGGTCGAGCGAAAGTGCCTCTTCTACAAGGTTGAAGCCGCCTGCTTGATGGCCTGAGAATACAAAGCGAATTGCATCGCAAAGGCCAAAGTCAAGAATTGACATCCCCGAGCGGTTGGCGTAGGCAACCGTGCGTTCATCCCAGGGCTTGCCGAATCCGTATTCACCGAAGATGAAGATGTCTGGCTTATGGGCTTTTATGTCGGTCGTGAATTCCTGCCAGAACCAGAGGGGCATGTGCTTGAGGGTGTCAACCCTCAGGGCGTCGACGCCAACGTCGATCCACTCTTTGATGGCTGTCTTGATGTACTTGCGGTATTCAATGTTCTTCTCATTGAACGTTGCAAGTCCCAGCATCTCGTGGTGGATCAGTTGGTATTCGTCTTCCCAGTCTGTAATTTCGGGGTTGTGATAGTAGAAGTTGTTGCTGTCGTGATGGTAGTCGCAGAGCAGGGCGCCATCATCGAAAACCACCCCTTTGCTGCCGTTGATATCCGGTGAGCTGTGATTGCAGACAATGTCAAGAACCAGCTTGATCCCGGCCTGGTGGAGAGTATCCACCAGCTGCCTCAGGGTTTGGGATTGGGAAAGGCTGTTGCAGTCTTCTGTGGGAAGGAAACGTGGATTGATGCGTTTGAAATCCTTGGTCCAGTAGCCGTGCATCGGGGCTCGCTCAAACTGCATGTCATCCACTTGCTCAAACAGCGGAGATAGCCAAACAGCTGTGACGCCAAGCGCTTGGAGGTAAGGTATTTTTTCGATGACCCCTTTTAGATTGCCGCCCCAGTATTTGCCCCATTGCGTCCATGTCTTGTCGTAGAGACCTTCGTGCGCCCCTCGATCCCAAATGCCTTTCTGTTCCTCTTCGTCGCTAGTTGCATCATGGAATCGATCGACAATGATAAAGTAAATCACTTCTTCTCGAAACTCAATCTCGGTTGTGGCAAGATGGTCAAGTACCGGGTTTTCGATCTCCTGTATCGCTTCCAGGGTTGGAGGGTTCGGATTTGCTGTGAACTCCATGTCTATGCCAGGAGAATTGTTGCTTCACTCTAGACACTGCTGTCTTATTGCCAAGCCTCTGCCAGGTTTTCTTGGCTTTCTATCGCTGCGCCTGCTGCTTCTCCTGGAGGTAGCTGAGGGGCTGCGTGCTCTAGGGGGGGTGGAAGGTGTTGCTGGCTTCACCTCCAGGCCAGCGCCGCCCTAGGGCATCCTCTGAATCGACCCCATGGCCCGAGCTCCCTCCACCGCTCCCACTCCCGCCGGTGTCGGTGCTGGAGGCCATGCCGCTGCTGGGGGGCGGCCTGCGCTCCTGGAGTCAGTGATTTCCGGTTTGCTTGGGGAGGCAACGTTGGGATGACGTCCGCAGCCCGTCCGGCTACTGGGCTGGGCGGTTATCGCTTGCAGCTTCCGGATGGGTTCCGCAAAGCTGGCGCAGTTTTGCTGCACTGGAATCCAGCGGTACCGGATGACCTCCTCCTTGCTGACGGCCAAGGATCCTTCCGTCACTGACCTGCTCGGCCTGTTGCGTGACGGCCTGCCGAGGGCGGCGGAGGGATCCGGCCGGTCGATCGTGGTCGTGGGGGCCGGCATCGCGGGCCTGGTGGCGGGTTGGCTGCTGCGCCGCGCTGGCCACCGGGTCACCCTGCTGGAGGCCCGGACCCGGATGGGGGGGCGCATCCTCACCCATCGCCGTCCGACCTCTGGGATGTTCGCGGAATTCGGCGCCATGCGCTTTCCGCGCCAGCATCCCCTGGGCCAATACCTGATCCACGACCTGTTCGGGCTGCGCACAGCGCCGTTCCCGATGCACAACGACGCCAGCTATCTGCACCTGCAGGGCCAGACGATCCGCAGCGCTGAGTTTGCCGATTCCGACCTTGCCCACGCCCTCTTTCTCGGCACAACGCCGCAGCAGTTGCTGGATCAGGCTCTGGCTCCCTTGCATCGTTTGTTCCAGGATCACGATGAAGACACCGCAAGAAATCTGCTGCTGGAGCGTTATGACAAGCTGTCGTTGATTCAGTATCTGGAGCGATCAGGCTTCAGCATCGAGCGTCTGGCGCTGATCGGACCGCTTCTGGGGTTGGAAGGTCGTTATCACTTTTCGCTGGTCGAATGGTATCTGCACCATCAGGCCGATCTATTTGATGATCTGGAATATATCATTGACGGAGCTGATCGCCTCATCACCTCCTTTGAGCCTCTGCTCGGTGATGTGCTGCATCTGGGCTGTGCCGTGGAAGGGGTTGACCCCAAGGGGGATGGCGTTCTTGTGCATTATCGCTCCGCCTTCACCCGCCAGTCGCTGGAGGCGGATGCCTGCATCCTCACCCTTCCCTTCTGCCTGATGCGCACCATGGAGATCGGCGGCATGGATCCGGCCAAGAGCTATGCGATTCGCAACTGTTACTACGGCCGTGCCCACAAGATCTTCATGCAGTTCCGCTGGCGCTGGTGGGAATGCCTCGATGGCATCAGCCATGGCACCACCACCACCGACCTGGGGATCCGCACGATCGTTTACACGCCAGCTGGACAGGATCGCCAGGGTGGTCGCGGCATGCTGCTGGTGTCCTACGCCTGGGAAAACGACAGCGCCACCTTCGCCCCCCTCAGCGAAGAGCAGCGGCTGGCCCAGGCCCTGGAGGATCTCTGCCGCATTCACCCGGCCGCCCGCGACAGCTACGAATGGGGCATGAGCCACGACTGGTCCCAGGATCCCTGGTCGGGCGGCATCGGTCCCCTGTTCCGGCCGCTCGAGATGACGGGCCCGATGTTTCATGACCTGATCCGGCCCCTGGGGCAGATCCATTTCGCCAACGACGCCTGCGACCGTTACCACCGCCGCTGGATCGAGGGTTCCATCGCCGCCGCGATCCGCACGGCCCTGGCCGTTCACCATGGCGAGGCGGAGCGGCCGGTGGTCTGATCCGGTTCGATGGTGGGCCCGGTTCCATAGGATTGCTGTCTGCCTAGAAACCGCGCGATCCCGATGTCTGTGGCCGCCACCGCCTCACCAGCCCCCGCCGCCACGGGCGATCAGGCTGCCTGGGAGGCCGTGATCGGCCTGGAGACCCATGTGCAGCTCGGCACCGACAGCAAGATCTTCACCGCTGCCTCCACCGCCTTCGGCGATGACCCCAACACCCATGTGGATCCAGTGGTGTTCGGCCTGCCGGGCACGTTGCCGGTGCTCAATGCCAAGGTGCTCGAATATGCCGTCAAGGCGGCGCTGGCCCTGAACCTGAAGATCGCCGCCCACAGCAAATTCGATCGCAAGCAGTATTTCTATCCCGATCTCCCCAAGAACTACCAGATATCCCAATACGACGAACCCATTGCCGAAGACGGCTGGATTGAGGTGGAGGTGGCCGAAAAGGGCAAGGAAACCTATCTCAAAACCATCGGCATCGAGCGGCTCCACATGGAGGAGGATGCCGGCAAGCTGGTGCACGCCGGCAGCGATCGCCTGGCCGGCTCCACCCATTCGCTGGTGGATTACAACCGCGCTGGGGTGGCCTTGGCCGAAATCGTGAGCAAGCCGGATCTGCGCACCGGCCGTGAGGCGGCGGAGTATGCCTCGGAGATTCGCCGCATCATGCGTTATCTCGGGGTGAGCGACGGCAATATGCAGGAAGGCTCGCTGCGCTGCGATGTGAACATCTCCGTGCGGCGGGGGCCGGATGCACCCTTTGGCACAAAGGTGGAGATCAAGAACATGAATTCTTTCTCCGCGATTCAGCGGGCCTGTGAGTATGAAATCCAGCGCCAGATCAAGGCCTATGAGGCCGGTGAGCCGGTGGTTCAGGAAACCCGCCTCTGGGATGAGGGCAAGCAGCTCACCAAGAGCATGCGCAGCAAGGAGGGCGCCAGCGACTACCGCTACTTCCCCGATCCGGATCTCGGGCCGATTGAGGTGAGCAGCGAGCAGCGCGAGGCCTGGCGCGCTGAGTTGCCGGAGCTTCCCGCCGCCAAGCGCCACCGCTACGCCGACCAGCTGGGTCTCTCGATCTACGACGCCCGCGTGCTTACCGATGAACGGCCGATGGCGGAATACTTCGAGGCCG
>Ga0209298_10000253_pt1 | contig 35067 bp, 52 predicted proteins | sample S_140806_EF_Meta_FD_187325 | JGI IMG/M metagenome (GOLD analysis project Ga0209298, IMG submission 187325) | Freshwater microbial communities from Lake Simoncouche, Canada to study carbon cycling - S_140806_EF_MetaG (SPAdes) (version 2) | ecosystem: Environmental > Aquatic > Freshwater > Lake ... | reverse complement strand
CGCCTGTAATAGTTACGTTACCAACATTGCTTGTTACATTACTTATGTTGCTTGAAGTGTTGCCACCAGTAACGGTTACATTGCTAACATTGCTTGTTGCGTTACCTGTTCCGCCAGTTAATGTTGAAGCGTCTACAAAATTTTCAATTTTAAATGTGGGGTCTTTAGGGTCTAACAGAGTTCCTTTTTTATCTACGTACAATCCGCTTTGCTTGCCATTTTTTAATATCAACTGATTGTTTACGTCTAATTTTTGGTCAGGAGCAATATGTTCAGCAGCAAAAACCGTATTTAATGTTTTTGTTTCTCCCGCAGTTTGACCCGTTCCTAAATCTACGGCTGAGCTTCCAGTTTCTCCTGTTGCGCTGTTATAGTAAAAAAAATATTTAATGCCCTCAGGGGTTGTAATTTCTCTACCCTGAATTAATTCGCCTTTATTATTTGTTACTTGAAATTCATCACCGGCTTTTCCAGCTGGGTCATATACATAATTTGCGTTCGCAAAAATCTTAGGAAAGTTTTCTTGTCCTGAGCTAAAATTTGCTTCTACTACAGCTTGCCCACCAATTGTTGAACCTACCAATTGAGCGTATGTGTTATTTAAAAAATTTCTTTGAGATTCAGTTAATTTGCTCCACTCAACATTTTCTATATCAGTAGCAACTTGTTGTTTAACTGCTTTTTCTGCTTGGTCTTTTTCTCTTGCGGAAGAAACAAGATAACCAGATAACGCTCCCGTTAATGCTTGCTCTTGAGTTTTTCCCGCAACAAGGTTTTTGACATATTCACCAGCAGCTTTTTGTAACGATTTGCTGTCTGTCAATAAATTAGAAAGGCTTGCTGTTGCTCCACCAGCAGCACCAGCCAACGCAGCAGTACCAACATCTTGTTTGGTTATTAAAGCACTCGTAGCCGCTCTTTCAGCATTAACTAAAGCAGAAACTACGTCATCTTTAAAAAACTGCGGACCAGCAGCAGCTATTTGAGCATTTACTCCTTTTAATACGTCAGCAACTTGGTCGGCAGCAACGGAACCAACAATGCCTCTAACAATGTCTTGCGGAGAACCACCTCTAGCTAATCCAAGAAGTGCATTAGCCGCAATTTGTTCTACAAATCCCAATCCGCCTGTTGCTACTCCTAAACCAATATTAAGAGCAAAATCTCCAACAACATCAACTAAAGAAGTTTGATTTTTTCTACCAACTTGCTCTCTTAAACTTTGCTCTCCTTTTAAAGAGCCTTGAGTAATAGCTGCTGTAATATTGTTTATTGATTGATTATTGCTTTTAAGAAAAGAAATTTCTTTTTCGATTCTTGCTTTTATGTCTGCTGCTTCAGCCTTTGCTGTTTTTCCGCCGTCAGGAAGATTTCCATAAACAACATAAGCGGCAATATCTTCTTGTAATTTTTCATAGCTAAAAGCAACAGGATTGTTTATTGCTCTTTCAATTTCTGATAAATATTTGGCTCTATATTTACTATTTGAATTGTTCCAATTACTTGGTTTTAAAGCTCTAGATACATAAGGTATCTGAGAGCCTATGGGTCCGTTCATAAACTGAACTGCTTGTTGATAAGTAATTGCCATTTCGTTATTTCCTAAAAACTGATTTTTTTTGGGGCGGGGGAAACATTTTTAATTTGCCTCAGAAATTTTCAGGGCCGCAGCAATTTGTTCGTGAATGTACAAATGGCTGGCTATCCAATCGTAAAAATCTGGCTCATTATTAAAATCTACGTCCAACATATTGAACGGATTATTCAATCCAAGTAGCCCCGCAAACGCCTGATGCTCGACCTGATGAGCCAATAACCAGTCATCTAAATTGTCTGTTTCAGCGTCTATTAACGGGTAAATAGGCACCGTAATTCCCGCATCCATCAATATTTCTTGAAATAACTTGTGCTGCAAACCATTTTCAAACAAAAACTCCCCCAAGGACTCATTGTTCCCAAATTCAACGGAGGAGATGGTACTCATATTCATGATTTGTCTGCTTTATTGTCTAACTTGTCGAAAATACGATTAAACATATTTTCAATACGCAAAATGGTTTCAGAAAAATCGTCTCTGCGAACAAAGTCTTGATTCATTTCACGATTTAATTCTTTTAATTCTTCTTTAACTTCTTTAATAGATTCCCAAATAACTTTAAGCATCCAGCCACCTAAAGCACCGACGCACGTTATGGCAATCTTAAATGTCATTTCAATTTCCATAATTTCCTCGGTTTATCTGAACATAAGAAACATATTACTATTTGAGCCATCAGAAACTAATGCGTTATAGGTAAACACTAGAACACCTTCACCAGCTAAGCCAGCGCCAATACCGTTACCACCGCTACCACATCCAAAGAAAGTTGAGCCACTTTGCCCGCTGTTATTGCCACCAAAACCTCCAGTAGGTCCTCTAGTTGCTCCGCTATTTGAATCTATGAATAATGGAACCATACCGCCATTACCGCCACTTTTTACGCTTACGCCATCCCAAGCACCGCCACCGCCACCACCTCCAACCGTACCGTCTGTTGCGGGTGTGTTATTAGTTATGATATATCCAGTTCCACCCGTTCCACCCGTTATAGTTCCGCCATTACTTCCCGTGTTTAACGTACCTTGAGAAGCACCAGACCCGCCATTTGCTGCGCCACCACCGCCACCGCCTTGTGTTGTAGAACCTGTGTTGTAAGCCGCCCCCCCTATCCCCCCTGCCCCACTTGGACCTGCCGCACCGCCACCGCCACCCCCCGAATTTCTCGCAAGGGAACTCACTCCGGCTCCACCATTACCTCCAGAAAACTTAGTATTGCCAATGCTGGTTGTAGAGCTTCCCCCAGTTCCTCCCAAATTGCTACTTCCAATTGGACCATTATTTCCGGGTTTTGCTAATACTCCTTGTGTAGTAGATGTTGGCGCACCAAAAAATGAAACATTAATATAGGAATCTTGCGGTGCAGCTGAATTCCACTCCCCACCAGCTGACCTTTGATAGTATATTGTCGCGCCCGGGGTAAGTGTTACGGCTGTAACTGTTGCGCCTAACGTTTTTGCATAAGCCCCTCCACCACCGCCGCCACCGGTACTAGCAGTTACGTCGCTAGCTCCAGCTCCCCCTGCGCCAATAGCCTCTAGAGAAACTAAAGACACAAAATCACTTGGTATAATATAAGTACCCGGTCCTGTGCTACCCGGGCTAAGAATAATCGTTTTTACTACTGTCGCCATAATTTTAAGCCTGTGTCGTTACAGCTATAACGTCCCAACGAGTATTAGTTGCGTTATATATAGAACCAACATATATAGTCTTACTTGCCGTAGTTGTGGTCGGCAACGTCACACCAATATTAGTGTAAGTAGCATTCCAACTTATTGTTCTAGCTGTACCATTGTCTAAAATTCTAAACATTAATTTGTTACCGTCTACTGGACTTCCAGTAGGAGCATTAACAGTTAATGTTTGGTCTTGAGCAGTTAAGTTATATTGGTCATACGCTGAAATGTCCGGAACTAATGTTGCTGCGTTAGCAGAGGTTAAAAAACGTGGATTAATACGTTTATTTGTTAATGTCTCTGCACCTGTATACGTAGCAATATTTGCAGCAACAAAAGATGTATTACCTGTGCCACCATTAGCTATATTTAATGTTCCAGCCAGAGTAACGGCTCCGGTCGTGGCTGTATTTGGAGTAAAACCCGTTGTGCCCGCAGTAAAAGAAGTAACACTAGCGTTTGCTGAAATATTAATTGTTCCGCTACCATTAGTAATCGTAATTCCAGAACCAGCAGTCAACGTGGACTTATTTAAAGTATTTCCGGTTGAATTACCAATTAAAAGTTGACCATCAGTATAAGTAGTTTGACCTGTGCCGCCATTTAGTACATTTAATGTACCCGCTAAAGTAACAGCACCTGTTGTTGCTGTATTTGGTGTGAATCCTGTTGTACCTGCGGTAAATGAAGACACACCGCCCGAAGCTGCGCCGAATTGCACAAAGACGATATTCGTGCTGCCGACAATAATTGGTAGTGGTGTTTGTTGAACCCAAGCGGTATTCGCATTTGCAGTGCCAAATACGACCAGTATAAAATCGCCCGGTGCGATTACATCCACGCCAGTGCCTGCAGTATCAAAATCGGTAGCACGTGTAAGTACCCAATTAGTAGAACCAGAGCCTTGATTAGTTACCGTATAAATGCCATTTTGCGATTGTGTAGTTTGGTTTTTAACGAGTACACGGGTAGCATTAGTAACATCTGTTCCAGTAAACGTATATCCATCAATAGCTAATGCGGCTTGCGCTCCAGAATTAGTAAGCGTTGCTCCCACACCAGAAGAACCGTTGTTATAAGTGGCAGTTAAGTTACCACCGGCTACTGTGGTAGCATAACTACACGCCTCATGGAAGTTAATACCTTCGGCTATTGAGTCTGCATATAGTTTATTCACAATATCATTATTGCCACTTGGTGCAGTGGTAATAGTGCCAGTAGTGAGCGCAATCGAAGTAATATCAGTATTAGTTCCGCTTGCAGCAGCACCGATACCAGACCTTGCAGCAGCTTGAGTTGCTCCACCTGTGCCTCCAGAACCAACAGGAAGAGGGCTGGCTAACCCCGAAATATTTCCTCCGCTAATATTTACGTTGTTAGCGTTTTGGGTAGACATCGTTCCCAAACCAGAAACGGAAGAATTGCTAATTGAAATATTTACATTAGAAGAAGCAGTTAATCGACCTTGAGCATCAACTGTAAATGTACCTACTTGTGTAGCATTACCATAAGAGGCCGCTATAACAGCTGTATTTGCTAATGAAATCGTTCCAGAAGTATTTATCGGGCCGCCAGTTAAACCTGTGCCAGTATTAATTGAAATTACTGTTCCATTACTTCCTGTCGACCCACCTGCTGTCTTTAACATATTTGCTCCTTATAGGCCGTCGCCCGGCGTAATGAAGATTGTTGCGTTTCCACTAGACGTTACCGCCGTAAAATAAGCGTTTGGAACAAATGTCAAAATCTCGTCTGTGTTTGGAAGCAAAGGAAATGACGGGCTTGTAGTGCTAACCACATTGGCGTTAGTTGATGCGTTAGCTGCATCTTGCCCATAACCAAGAAAAGCCGTTACAGAACCATTGTTAATGACACGATATTGATTTCCACCCAATGTAGTAGAAACGCATTGAACCGGCGTTGGGGCTGTTATACCCGCCACAAATGCTATTGTGTTTCCTGTTTTTGTAAACGCATTAAGTCCCATTTGTTTTCCTTAGTTAGCTTGCATAATTACCCAGTTAGTTCCATCACTAACTAACGTAGCAAATTTTCCTGCCGTAGCAGCCAAAATAGCGGTTCCAGCAGCAGTAGAACCAATAGGAACTACATTAGATGCGGCAGAAACAACAGTTTGTGCTTGCACAGTTTTGATTGTTAATATGCGACCCGTATAAGCAGAAGCCGTAGGCAATGTAGCAGTTACAGTACCAGCGCGATTTGCAATAATCCAATTGTCTGTTGCTAAAACAGTATATGTTGCAGCTGTAACAGTTACCGGCGCATTCCATCCAACAGAACCATTAACGCCTAATTTTAATAATGTATTTGTATAACCAACAGAAACATTACCATCAGTATTAATTACAAAAGGAGATGAGTCTGGATTTACTGAATCCTCAACAACAAATGAATTACCAGTTCCTGTTTGATTAATTCTAATAGCGTCATAAGAAGACGTACTATTAACAGTTATGTTTGAAAAACTTAATCCATCTATTGTAGAAACAGTATCACCCAACTGAAATGACGTTGTTCCCAAAATAACTGTAGTCTGAAAATTAGTATCTAATTGAGATAATGGTATTGATGACGTTGCGCCAGAAAATGTATAAGGTACACTCATATTAAAACCTCGTTCTTAATTCATGTTCGTATTCAAAACCGTTGTACACAATTCCTTGTGTACTAGATGTAATTGTCATACCTAAATATTTTCCATATTGCTTGGCGTCAGATTTGTATAACGTGTATCCAATGCCGCCTGAAGTCCATTCTATTTCTACAGAAGAATTATTTATCCAAGGAATAATTCCATTGTAAATATTAATCCAGCTAATACCTGACGGCAAAGAAATTACAGGAGATGTATTAGATTCAGAATCAACAGTTACAGCAATACTAGCCCCTGCATCCAACGTCGCTTCAACTCCAATTTTCAACGCCTGTTTAGTTCTGATTGGGTCCTTCATTGGGTTCAAAGAAGTCTGAACATAACTGTTTACAGTTGATGTTGTATTTGCGTACATCTTGACGCACGAATTCCCATTAGTACCAAACAAAGTAACTCTTCCACCTACCGGAACAGACGTTACATATTTCAAATTATCGTCGGAGCTTGTAAAAAACCATTTCTTCTCAAAAAATATCGCTTGAATATATCTATCTTGAGAAGAATAGCCTAATCCACCTGTATATTTAAAATTAAATGCCGCACACAAAATATTGTTTAAAAGTACCTGACCACCATTTACAGCACCATTAACAAAATCAATATTTGGAAAAATTCCATCTAAAGGGTCAGAAATTTTTGATGTTGTAGAACCAACAAGAGCATAAACACCGTAATCATTCATAAAAAGAACAGAACGGAAGTACGGGAAAATAGCGTACTTTAATTTTGTTCCTATTGATGCGCTTACGTTTGTGTTTGTAAATAACGTGGTTCCAACAGCGGTTACTCTAACGTCAGAAAATACGTTAATGCTGTCATCACCAAAGATGTACAAAAAGTTATTGGCTGACAATAATTGAATAATGTTTCCATGTAACGTAGAATCAGTCAAAACTATTGTTCCGGCTGATACCGTTACAAAATCGCTGTATGAGCCAGCAGCAGAATAATAAACAGTTCTTCCGCTAGAAATCCAAACTCTTCCAGAAAACGATTGAATTCCTGAATTAGTGTTTGTATTAATAATGGCTGAGGCAGTAGCGTTTGTTCCGCCACCACCAGTAATAGATACCGTAATGTTAGATTGATTTGTATATCCAGAACCGTTGTTGGTCATAATGACCTGAGTAACAATGTTTCCAGAAATAATTGCTTTGCCAGCTGCTCCTGCTCCACCACCGCCAGCAATGCTTACGGAAATGTTAGCCGCATTGGAATATCCAGTACCTCCGTTTGTGACTAAAACAGATACCGTTCCTTGCGCGAACGTAAGCACACTTGCAATAATGTTGGCGTTCGTTCCTCCACCACCATTTAATGTTATGGTTGGAGATGACGTATAACCAGAACCTGCTTCAGTTAAAGTTACTGACGAAATAACATTAGCGTTAGAAATCGTAGCAACAGCAGTCGCTTGAATTCCGTTTGTTTGATTTGGTGAGGAAATAACTACAGCAGGAGATGAGGTATATCCAGTTCCTTGATTGACTATACCAATAGACGCAATTGAGCCAACGGAAATTAAATTAACCGCATTCCAAGTATAGTAGCCTTTAACAGGGTCGATAATTAAAACACGGTCATTTTTCCATTGACTAACATTAATGCCGCCCGTAGTTGTAAACGTACCTGCTGCTGCTAATGTACCTTTAACATTAGTTGTTAGATTTACGTATTCACAACTTCCGTCATTTTGGAAGGCTAACAAGTAATCTGTAATGCCAATATTGGCTGAAAAGAAATTTACAACAGTATTAGCAAAAGTAATACTTCCAACATCGTCATACGTAGGCGTTGTTTTTAAATTGGCGTAGCCAATTGGCATGGCATTTTCAAGCCAATAAAACTCGTCATCACCAATAGCCGTACGGTTAGCTTTCGTGTTAATTCCACGAAAGTTCTTAAAAACTTCGTATGATTTTTTTTGCTCTGCCGATGCCATGACCTAGTACGCTCTAGAGTATGGGTCCGGCAGCCTTCTAGTGTAGACGGACGCCTGAACCGATTGAATCTGTTGTTTATACTGTCCTAAATAAACTTCAGCCTCACCAAACGACTGTTCATAATATTTGGCAAGGTAAGCAGCATAAAATTTAACGGTACTAGAATACGGGTCGTTAATGTTATCTACATCATCGAGAGCCACTAAATCTGTTGGCAATAAAATCGTATCTAAGTCAGCCGTGTAAGATATGTCGGGAACGGGTCCAATGTATATTTGAGATTGCCCATAAATGCTATAAGCAACCGGTGTTCCTATGCGGTTCTGCCAATAACGCAATTGTGCGTTAAAGTCTGTCCAAGCCATATACCGCAAAGGTATTCTGGAGTTTCCCCAATAAAGATTGATGTTAATAACGTCTAGCGTTTTTACACCAGACGGTAAAGAAGCATAGTTGATTATTTCTGACGGTCCAGCATATTGCAATGAGACAGTAGTATCGGTGTAAATTGTTCCGTCTGGAGGATAAACATTATTAGCGTTAGGATAATCAGGCGCAGTTCCTAATGTGCCACCGCTAGTTACTAAATAAATATAAATATTAGAAAATACATAATCTCCAGAAGCGACCACCGTACCGGTCTGCCAAAGAATCGGAGCTGCTGTATTTATGTCGTAGTCGCCCGGAGCGCAAGGAATTTGAGTTGTTTGGATTGTGCGAAGACAACCCGTATCACGAACAACTCTTGCTCTTGCACCGTTAACGTAATCAGTTAATTGATTGTTGGTGTAAAAGTTAGCGTTTGCATCGTGCAAAAGGTATCTGACCGACGTAATGTAGCTTTGAAGTGTTTGAGACATTTAAAGTCCATATCAAGCTGCAACATTGATTTTTCCCCCATCCCCCTTGGTAGAAGGAAGGGGTACTCTCTCAACCACCGGGGATAACGAGTGGTCTTTCTTTGGCGGCTGGTCTGTAATCAGAATTTTCTGAAGGATTTTTAATCCGCTAGGAATGTCTGCCTTAGTCTGAATCATTGCCAACCGCGCCATATACGGTTCTTTATCAGGGTCGTTATGACCGAATATGTGACAAACAGCCTCTAGAGGTGCTTCCACACTCTCACCCACCGGAAATGTGTAAGGTATGTAATTGTAGCTAAAGGTTATGGGTTTATCCCATTTGTTTGTCACATAGACGGTTTGCATAATTAGAAGCTCACAACGTCGCCATATACACAAATATCAACGGTGTTCGCATTGTTAGCGATAGCATTAATATTTACATACAAGCATTGGGTTACGCTACCGGATACAACATTGCTAGTGTATGGTGCCGCTGCATTAATATCAGCATAACGACCAGTAGTGGACATATTCGTTAATACGGTGTTAGCCGTAATAAGGTTTGCGCCATCACCAGTTGCGGATATGCTTACGTTTGCATTAGAAACGTTTCCGGAACCATTTTGAATCGTAATTCTACGAACAATAATGCCGCCCGAGTTAGCTACACCACCGCCGTTAGTTAAACCACCACTCAGAATTGGAATGGTGATAACTGCGTTACCAGCGGTGTTTAGCGTTGTACCGCGAACAACACCAAGACGACCAAAGCTAAAACTGTCAAGATATAGTTGCGATACTGCATCAGAATTAGCCATGATGCCCCCTTACGATGTGTACGTGCTGCTGACGTTCTGACCACCGTTGGTAGCCAACAGAGTCACAACATCGCTTGCTGCCGTTGTCTTAGCATATACGTTGACACCATCAGAAATGATGACGCCGCCAGTATTAGCTGGCATAACGGTAGCGTTAGACGTGCCGTTGTAAGCCAAAACAGACGTATTAGCTTGCGGGAACATCACGTAAACACCAGCTGGAATAACTGTGCCGTTACCTGTGCTGACTGCTGTAACAGTAGTCGTTAGGAAATAGGCACCAGCGGTGTTAGTCTGTGCGCCAGCAAGAATGATTTTATTGGTACTTAGTGACATGGTTAGCTCCTTAGATGCTTAGAGAGTTGTAACCTGACACAACTGACATTGACTTAGGCTTAGTTGAAACCAACTCAGCAATCATCAAGACAGCACCAACATAACCAATCTGCCAGTTTGGCAGGGTCGATTCAAAACCAGTAAACACGAACGAACCTTGCTCATGGATGTAGAGCGAGAGGTAATTAGTGTTCAGGAAGTAAACCGTACCTTCTGGACAATATGGGTCAGGATAAATAGGAACACCGGCAACCATCAAAGCGCGGAAAGCAGCTTGTGGTCCATTAGAGTCGCCATCAAAACCGTGACCGGGAGTGATAACGTATTGCTCTTGACCAACAAAGTCTTGCGCCAACAGGGTCCATGTACCAAAACCGCAAACACCAAACGTAGGCACTTCAGCACCGTTTTTAACGGTACCAGAGATGTACTGAAGAATGTTTTGACGGGTTGGGTTGACGTTACCTGCTGAGTAGGCTTTTGACTGCCACCAAGTGTAAGCAGAACGGCTGATGTTACCGTAGGTACCAGAAGCAGAAACAGCTGCTGGCAAACCTGTAAACTGTTGCGTGTTAGTGCTGTTGGTGTACAAGGCAGTTGCCATTGCATCCATCATCACGTTTGTCGCATCGTTCATACGAGCTTCAATCAATGGAATGATTGCAGCGTCTTGCTGAACTGCACCTTCCATACCGAGGAACGGTACTGGAGCAATCATCAGCTTCAAGTCAAACTCAGCGTTGAAAGCACCTTGTTGGACTGATGGCTGGTTAAACGAACCAGAGTAATCAGACCATTGTGCGTTCACAAACTGTGCGCCTTGAACGGGAACGGTTACGGAAGAAACACCGCCGGAGGCTTGTTGCGAGTTAGCAATCAAGGCTGCCATTAACGGAGTCGAGTTGTATAATTGAACTACCAGCTTCGGAATGAACGCTCGCCGTGTGACGTATGTCAACTCGGTATATTGCGTACTACCTGTAGCTGGAATGATACCGCCACCAATAGGCATGGTTATCTCCTAAAAACTTTATCCCCTACTAATTAAAATCCAATGGGTCGCGAATTTTTACGCAACTCTTGGAGTGCTTTTGCTGCTTCATCTCTTGCTGCGGCTTGCGGGTTCTTATAGTATTTACCTAAATCAAACTTGCTAACCGCTGAAGGGTTGTAGCCTGTCGGCGTTGGCGTAGCGGATTGTTTCATCCAATTCCAATACTCTGCTGCCGCCTCATGGTTAGTTATGCCTTTTTCCAGCATAATTTTTTCCACCTCGTGAATATCTTCTTCACGGTCTACTAAACCTTTTTTAATTAATTTATTACGGCGAGACTCAAGGTCGCGCAACGCATCTTGCTCTCTGTCTTTTGCATCACGTTCCATAAGTCGCTGTTCTAACTTATCAACGTACGATTTAGTTGTGTTTTCTATTTCCAGCTCAGGGATAACAAGGTCTGGTTTGAGTTGCTTCGTCAAACGCAGAACATCTTTTCTCGTTGATGGATTATCAGAAAGTTCACGCATTAACAACGCAAGTTGGTCGCGTTGTTCAAAAGACATATCTTCAAGACTCATTCTTATCCCCTAATAAAATTAAATTACTTTTTTTCCATCACCGGGCTTTTGAACGCCCATTTTGTTCTTGCTGCCAATTGCACCTGAACTAGACAAACCGCCAAATTGCTCAAAACGTGGTGGATTAGTAACAACACCGTTTTGCTGGTTGTTGTCTGTAGGGCGACGAGGGCTGTTAGCACCTCTTGGTTTAAACAGGTCCATAATTATTCCTTACATTGGAGTGGGTTGAGGTGAAGCACCGCCACCACCGGCACCGGGCGCACCCATTGGAGAAGGTGCTGCACCGGGCATAGGAGGGAGGTTCGGGACAGCAGGAGCTTGCGACATTGCTCGGCCTTCTGGTGTTGCTCCACCGGCTTGCGGCAAGTTCTGTAGCATCTGAATAATCTCAGATTGCTGGAGTTCATTTGTTTTTTGCTTGCGAGGTCCAATCAAACCACTCAACGCTCTAATAGCGTTCAATGCTTTTTGACCTTCTGGAGATTCACTACCTAAACTTGGCAAGGCTTGTTCAATCAAATCCATTGCCATCGAAATATTGACTAGCGCACCTTCACGATTCCCCATTTTAGGTTCTGGCGTAGACATTGGCGCAGACATAGGAGCCGTAGTCGCATCAGACATCGCGGTGTTTGATTCAGGCGGGGCTTCAGCAGGGTTACCCTGTTGCTTGCCAATCATTTCCATTAACTTATCGGGTGGTACGCTCATAAATAACCTCTATCGTCAAACTAGACGCGATTAAACCAGACTATCAGCAAATGTCAAGTGGGGGAGTATGCCCCCTCCCCCTTGGGTTTAATCCACAAGGGACTAATTACTTACGACCTTTACGGCCTTTACGTTTCATGCGTGCCATGGTGTTCTCCAATTAGCAGCGGCCAACTTAAAAAGGGAAGTCAGCCATACCCTATCCCTTGCGGGAATTAACGGCGTGTCTTACGACCGCGCTTGTGCTTTTTGTACATAATGTACTCCTATCGTTCGCCCATGCGGCCCGTCTTTCTTTCTTGACGGGGGTTAAAAGACTTAATGCCCGTCACCCGATACTGAATAGATGGCGCAGCTTCAGTCTTTTTCAGTTCGCCGGTTGTTACTCTCGGCTGGTCAGATTTCGGCGTGTAATTTGATTTCGTAGCCATTATTCACCTTTAGGTTTCTCTTCGGGTTTACCTTGTTGAGGTTGATTAGCCTTATCTTTTTCACGCTTTTTCAATTTATCTATTAGCAATTGTTTCATTGGCGGCTCTAACAAGTCAAGCAGAGATTCTTTATCAATTGCTTGGGTTTTGTACAGATTAAACGCCAATTCTTTCATATCTTCGGTAAATATCGGACTATTGGAGTGAGCGTCCACTTTCACCACATAATCCTTGGTAAATTGTTCGGCAATAAACTTGTTGCCTTCTTCGTCTGTGAAATGCGTGTTGTCGTAGGCTTGCATGAGCTTTAGATACAGCGTTGCTACTTTTTCTAAGCTGTCTTCTACGATTAGGGCACGTTTTTTTGCGCGAGAACTTCCAAGACGGGCCAGCTGAGAAGCATGACCAGCGGAGCGTACACCCTGCTCACCACGACCAGACAGAACACTTGATATTCCACTTGCTTCTGCAAACATTGCATCAATTTCATGGATGACCTCAAATAAAGACGATGGCATCTCAGGTGCAATAGCGTCCACCTTAGCGTTAGGCATATCGCTAGAGACAAATGAACCCGGACGGTCAAACGCAAAGGCTTTCTCATCCGTGATACCCATAAAGCCAGAAAACACTTTGGGTGGTTTTGCTTGCTTTGACAAAATATCCAATATCTCGGACATTCGATTGTTTCGTACCGCTTGAAGCAAATTGAGTCTAGCTACTTCACTCTGACCCCAATAATAATCGTATTGTGGGTTAGGGCAAATTTGAATAAACGGACATTCACCGCGCAAGAAGACAGACGCACCCGGACGGTCATAGATAAAGATGTCAGGGTCAGCCATCGTGACTACTTGATAATCCTGAATCTCGTCATTCCACACCCACAACTCGTACATCTTAACGGTGTCTTCGGCAACGCGAGCTTTGTAACGATTGGACCCGTACAAGTCTAAGTTGACGTTACCGTAAATAGTTGGATTGGAGGTAGAAATAATTAACCGGTCAAGACCTTCAGGCAAATCTTCACTCTTGCTATACATCGATGTTTGAACACGCTTTACGATGTTTTCTCGTTTAGGGTGGCTATACAATCGATTATACAAATCGGATTTTGTAATGTAATAGGTTTGAACTATTGCTTCTTGTCGGTCGGTATAGGTTACGTCTTCACGTAGTACGCCCATTGAGCTAGGCTCTACCATGTAGGGGTGGATACCGTTGTTAACGACCAACTTGATAAACGTCGTGTTATAGACCAATGACCACGTTAGGGCAGACGAGAATACTTGGTCGGCATTTGAGTTTAGCCACTCATCATTTAATGCAGACGTTAGCTTTGGAATCTTAATGTGTTCCATGTTAGGAACAGCGGCACCGACATTGATTGAGAAGCGTGTTGTTTCTGCTGAGTAGAGAAACGATGTTAGCTGGTCAATGTGTGGATATATCTTGTTGAACAGAGCAGGGTTTTCGTCTGGCCCGCCGCCAAATAAAAACCAAGAGCGCAGAGAGGCGTAATCCCCTTTGCGCTCTGCTAGGGATACCATGCACTTTTGTATTAAGTCACGGTAAAAGAACTCACGTTCATCGTCGTTAGATGGTATCCGCATTTAGGACTTCATTTGAAGGTTTTCATGGTCGGCAACATAACTCGCCGTCTTGGGTCCTGTCAAGTTCCCAACATCTTTAGGGTTCAGGCCGACCGATTCTCCCATAACTGAGCGTACAGCTCCGCCTTTTATGACGTTTTCTAAGCTGTAACGGCTGTCACCGCCCCATCTAGCGGCATCACCCGGTCTTGGCTCTCTTGGACGCTGCGCTGCCTCTCTAGCTTCCTTCTCAAGCTGTTTCTTGGACGTTTTGTTCTTTCTAGTGAAGTATCCGGCTTGATTTTCGCCTTCACGGGTTGATTTGACGTTAGTCATATCAAAATCCATTGCTAACTGCTTAATTGTCTTGTCGTTCTTCTTCGTACCGTCCGATACTAGCCCAACAGGCTGCAAATAGACTATTGAGACCTCATCAACGCAGTCTTTCATCGGACATTGCGCTTTTCTGCTCTCAAAATAGCCGTGTCTTGGGCATTTGTAATCATGTAGAACTGCCATTGTTATCCCCTTCAAATAATGGTGGTTGCGAATAATCGTCTATATTCCTCATACCCAATCTAATACCTATCTTGCCATTAATCATTTGTAGGCCAGTAGTGGGCATAATTCTAGGTTTAGCTTCTCTGCGGTACTCAACGTATTTACTGCGGTTACGTAATTGCATGATGGCTACCTCGCCGTTCTTCCATGCTTTGTAGCCTTTATCGACTCTACGCTGGATGTATTCTGTTAAAGGCTCGGAGCGATACCAGAAGACGTCAAGCAGGTGGGCTTTATTGACGCCACACAAGTCTGCAAAAAGCTTCATAGAGATGCCTCGCTCTTTATCTCTAATGAATCGGCGCATTTGCGTCATCAATTCACGTTTGGTTAGAACTGGCTGAGACATAGTTGAGTATGTAACCTTTAGATTGCAGAAAACCTAAGAATTCTACTTCTCTGTATGCGTTTTCTACGCCGGGTTTTAAGAGAATCTCATTGTCTGAGATTAGTTTCCTAGTTGTTGAGTGATGACCAAGGAGTTTAGATAAGTCCATATCGTCATGAAACTTGGGAGCAAAGTGTTCTATGGAAAAGTATTTAGCAACGTCGTTGGGTGCGTACTTAAATCCTAGTGACTCAAAGAGTCCACGTTTTAGGCAAGACAGTTGTATGTCTTCATTCCAGAGATGAATATCGTTCTGATACGTTTGAACGATGCCAAGTTTACTTGGAGCTTCCAAGAACCGTTTGCTACGCAAGGAAAAGCCGCCATTAAGAACTAGCGTTGGGTGTTCAAAGTTAGTCCACTCAAAGCCTAGATGTAATGTGTTGCCCACCAGACCAGCATGAGTAATGCCGCCAATGTAATCGTAGGTGTAATAATCGTCTCTCCAATTGGTGCCATCCAAAACCCACCCATCATCTTGCACAATCAAACAAAAGTCCGTAGTGATGAACTCATGTAAGCAGTGCATAATAAATGTGCTGTAACCCCGGTAGTCAAAAGGAAAGCAATGCAGCCATTGGATGTCCTCTGGCATATTAGCTGGCTTGGCTGGAGAAATTAACAGCCCTCTGGACCCCGGTAGTTCCCGCATACTGCGGGTGATGGACGGCAAGGTGGCTGACCCATCGGTATGCCCGTGAACAGATACGATAGTCAAATTATTATGCGCCATAGACACCAATCGCTTTCAAATAGTTGGATACGCCTTTTCCTACAGACAATTGCTCAGGTGTCTTGCTTTCTAATTCTCTGGATACTTTTCGGCTTAACTTGCGTTGAATTAATTGGGGTTGAACCTGCTCCGAATACGCCGCGCACGCTAAAGCCATCGCCATTACACGGTCGTCCTTGTTTCTACCCGAAGCCTCAATAGATGCGCCATCACGGATGATGGTCTTCATCTCTTCAATAGTATCTACGGAATAAACATCTAACATTCCGCGCTCAAACAAGTCTTTGGTGTAACTCATCATTCGCTCTTTAGTTGCTGCCGTAGTTAGCCAGCCAAGCGAGTTAGAAATGCCGCCCATCGTATCGTTACGCCGCCAGATATAGTTCGACATAGAACCAAAGACATCCATCAGACTCTTGCCCATTGCGTTGCCCATGCTTGCAGCCTGACGTCGCAAGTTCTTAATCTCGTTTAGCACCGCCTGACCCGGACCATTGACTTCAAGGTTAAGCGTTGAATTCTTATACGCACCTGCTAAGTGAGCAATGACCCACGCAAACTGATAGGTATTAAGTTCAGAGGTTGCAAACTCAGCCACTTGTTCCATGCCGTCTGAATAGCAGCGAAAGACTTGAATACAGAATCTGTCAGCCCAATCAGACGAGCCGTAGGCAGGGTCAGCACCGATGACGTAGTAAGCGGTATCTATCGGTTCTTCCCATACCTTTAGGGTAGAGAGTCGTTCAGTTGACTTCAAGACTTCTGTGTCTTGGAAGTTGACGCCCATAGCATAGCGATAGTTATCGCAATCAATCTTCTTAGCAATCTTCATGGCGTCAGTACACCGTGAGTTTGAAAAGAAGGATGTTCCGGTCATAACAAACGCATAGTCTTCTGTTGGAGGAAACTCTTGGTACATCAAGGAATCATCCTTAATTCCTTCTAGCATCTTCCAACGCCACCACGCCATTTGGCGAGAATTAATCTCAAAGTTGTAGAGCTTCTTAATATCTCGCGTCCACTCTTTTTCTTCTGGTGTTAGTTTCCCGTCCCAATAGACTTTGTAGACATCAGTCTCAGGAGCCGCAGAATAGAACTCGTTGCGCCACCAGCCACAGAAAATAGCTTTCTGCGTTCTAGCCCTTTTAGCTGTCACGTACATATCGTGAAACATATTAAAGCCGCGAGCAGTAGACTCAAAGATGTAGAGACGCTTAGGGTTTGTCTCAGCAAGAGAAGAGATGAGTGACGCTAGTCCTTCTTCATCTCCCCACGACGACGTCTCAGTTCCGTGAAGGAATGTGATGCCCTTGCCACGACCAAGACTTCCTTTCGCTCTAAGCCCAGCGACTTGATAAAAGATACGACTTCTGTTTTTGAGGGCAAGAGAGTTTCTATTGTGTGCAAGTATGGGTATTTTGTATTCTTTTGGTAAACCATCCATATAGGCTCCGAGCGTGCCTCTAAACATATCTCGGTTTTCTTCTGTGTCTGTAACAAGCGTTCCATTTAACCCCGCATTGATGTAGTGCCAGTAAAGGTCTAGAGCTAGACTTATGGTTGTGATGCCGAGTTGACGGCCTTTAAGAATGACAAAAAAATGGATACCGTTTGCTAAGCCATCAGCAATCTCATTCATAACGTATGTCTGAGTGCCGAGCAAGTTATCCATCTTCCGTAATCCCTGCTCTTTAGTCTCAATCTTTAATTCAGAGCAAAAGGTGTAAAACTGTTTGAGATTGAACTTCATTTAGACTTTCGTCGTTCATTGTCGAACTTTTCTAGGTTCCAGTTAGCTATACGGTACCTAGCCTCTGGATTCTTGGCTACTCGCAATAGCTCCTTCACTAATTCCGGGCTATATTGGTTTTTCCAAGACTGTAGCAAGTCTTTCTTTTCGTCCGGACTGTAAGCACGGTTAGCCTTACCCATCTCCGACTTTAAAATACGCCGGGAGAGAAGCAGCTCCTCTGCATACCTATCAGTTGATGGTTCTGAGTCGCTCAAGAGTATCTTTCAACCGCTCATTCTCATCATTAGCATCACGAAGCAACTTAGCCGACTCCGTATGAACACGCATTAACTCATGAAAGAGTTCAGCATGACTCATCGTGTAAACCTTCTCCATGTACGCCTTCTTTACATCCTCCATCGCTAAAGGCATTAAATTATTCATCGCTTGTGTCATCACTTTCTCCTTGAACACTCATGTAAGCCAATAACTCATGGCAAGCCCTACGAACTCTAGGGTCCTCCTCAAAACGCAACGTATCTTTCATACGCCAAATCATGTACTGGTCTAAAAACGTATCCACCGTCATGTCTACATCAAACTTCAACACACCCGAATCTTCATCCCTTACGTCGTTCTCCATACCCTTACCCCCTCCGGTTCTTTCCTAGCTATGAATTGCATCCCCAACCTCTTAGATGCCCGATAGTTCGCATTACACACCACCTGCAACTTCCCCTCTACTACAAAGAAACTGTCCCCAATTTCCATGCTGCCGTATGGATACCTCTTCTTTCCCTCCGGCAACGGCACCGTCTTATCTACTTCTAAGTTAATCATATCTATCCCTTCTAACCAATATACACACTATAGACGAAAAAAAGCCCCAGCACAAGGCTGAGGCAAAACCCCGGAGAGGGGCGTTCACACAGAAGGAAAAATCAACAACAGAATACCAGAAAACACATATTTTTTTTGGGGGGAGAAATGAAAGGGGCACTCACTCCAAGGCCCCAAAGTCCAACTCAATCGGCATTGTGCAGCGTGTCATCACATGCAAGCTGTCGACCATTGCCCAAGGCCATATCGTGCTGCTACAGGCTGTCATACGCCATTGCATGCATGCGTATGCGTGCTATTGCTGTACCCAATGCCCATCTAGATAATTGTAATTGTGGTAACGGGGAGAGTGGCAGACACTCAAGTTATCCGCTTAGAGTTCATTGATGCTTAATATATATCACTACAGTAAACATATTATATATTTATGATGTTCTTATTATATATTTATGATGTTATATCTTAATACTATCATATATATTTAATCAATAGAAAAATACAATATATTTATCCGTTGACATAACCTCTATAATCTATATAATAGCAATCAGCAACAAAGAAATGTTCCTAACCTTTCCTAACCAAGTGAGGCAAACATGAGAGACAACCTAATCGCAGCATACCTAGATTACGTAAACAATTATTTAACGATTGAGAAGTATGCCGAGCATAACGGCATCACCGAAAATCAAGCCACGATGCTAATAGTTTTGGCGTCTGAAGTATTTAACTCAAAACATCCTGAAGCCTAATCAAACCGTTTGCCAGTACGTTAACTGGCTTTTCCTAACCTTTCCTAACAAGGGGCTTACCATGCAAAAACAAAGACTCACTAAAGAACAAAAAGCGGCTGTTAATCGTTATGAACAATGCTTACGTGAGGAGGATAGATATCTCGGCAGCGTATTTGCTAACCATATCGGCCAAAAACAAGTCGAAGAAAAGACAAAAGCGGCTTATCAAGCTGCCGAAAGACTCGGCGTTTCCCATCTCTGCTAATCAATTTCCTAACATTTAAGGGGCTTACTATGCAAAAAGAACGCTATATACCTTCCGGCTATGAACTAATCGCTAAAGACGAGAGATATGGTTTTGAAGTTTACGGAACTAACTCACCTCGAATTGTCGCTATTTGTTACGGCGGCAAGCGCACAAAATCAGACTGGCACTACCGTTTCAAAAATATGGCTAGTCTTGACAAACAAATATCCGAAAGCCTGAACGGTTATATGGAATGGCAAGAACGCAAAGAAAAGCGCAAAGCAGAACGAAGCAAGCCTCATAACGTCAAAATCGGTGACGTTTTCCGATGCTCTTGGGGCTATGACCAAACAAATATTGATTATTACGAGGTAACAAAGGTTATCGGCGTAATGATTGAAGTGTGTGAAATTGCTCAAATGAGAGAAACAACGGGATTTTTATCCGGTGATTGTGTACCGAAAACAGGCCATTTTATTGGTAAACCAATGCGTAAAAAGGTTGCAATGTGGAATGATTCACCGTCAATCAAAATCTATAGTTTTGCTTCTGCTTATCGTATTGAGCCTGTAGCGGTAATTGCCGATAAACCTGTATTTGGTGCTTCTGAATGGACAGCATATGCCTGAATCACTCTTTGAATACGTTGCTGGCCTTGTCGGCTTTGCTCTGTTTTACCTGTTTTTCGTTGTTTTACTTTCTTTCTAATTTAGGGGATAACCATGTCTATTTTTACCATGTCTAGTGCTGACCAACTTATTTGCGACAAATTTGAATTATATGAAATGGGTAGTTCATACCTGATAACCATGTCTGACGGATACCGATTTATCTCAACTAATCTCGGCGGGGATGATTTAGTTAAATTTGAGCAGTCCGGAGCAAAGATAGAAACATTGTCAGAATTAGGCGTTTAAGACGTTTTATCTGTTTAGGGTTATCTGACTATGGATAACCCTATTTAATCGCCCTATGGGCTTTCCTAATCGTTTTACGGGGGTTTTATGAGTTCATTATTACGTACCGCTTCATGGGTTATTGTCGACAAATCAACCAATAAAGCAATATTTGAGACTTTTAGCAAGTCAATTACAGACAAGATAAATGTTGAAAAGTATCAAGCGGTTCCAATTCTTGAATATTTGCAAAACTTAAACAAAACTATAAAGGGTCAATAATGGGCAAACTTAAAAACCTAATGATTGACATCGAATTAGAGACTCAGAATCGCGTGTTTAAGCGATTAGAGACTATTCGGGATATCGAACTACTGGCAAGCTCTGTAAAGCCCGCTACGGGCCTTTTAGAGGGCAGAGAATGGATTCCTGCCAATAACACCGACGTCACGCGCACGTGGAGGAAATTCGGCTGGCGTCCTATTGCAGAGATTAAAGCAGAGAAAGAAGCTAAAAATGGATAGAGATATGATTATTGCACTTGCGAATGCGGCTGCTATGGGCAAACCTGCGGACGGTTGGGGATTTGAGTTTGATTATGAACAACTTGAACTCTTTGCCAACTTAGTCGCAGCAGCAGAGCGCGAAGCGTGTGCTAGGTTATGCGATGAATACATTGATTCTGCATCCGACCATGAATCCGGTACTGCTTCCGGTATTCAAGAGGCCATACGCGCAAGGGGGCAATAATGCTTGCCAGTTTATTCACAATTTTATGTGCTGGGATATTTATGGGTGCAGGAATAATGCTTTTGACGGCTCTCGCGTGGTTTTTATGGACTTTTTTAACTCCAGAGGATTGACAAAATCCCCCACGCGCATGTAGATTCGCTCCTGTTGTCGTGGAAAACAACAAATTAAGGCCGTTTGAATCTGTTCCTTGCCCTGCCACTAACAGGGTTTCCACCAAGGAGCAGTTTCAAGCGGCTTTTTTGTTGCCCATGATGACCGCACTGGTCGCGTTAGCAATGGGCTTGAATGGGCTGCTACCAAGAAAACACCGCATACCGGAGACACCCACGGCAATGTGACAGAACTTGGTTAGGGTATCTGTAAAGTCTATGGCAGGTGGCAATGACAAGACATAGACATAAGCCAACTAACCCGTCACGCGCACTTGGTACTGGTTTTGTAGCCTTAAATCAGTATGGAGAGGAGGCCGGTATAGGCCACCCTTGGCAGGTTATCGACTAAAGAAAGTGAGGCGAAAAAAGATATTGAACATAATTGAATTAACCTATATAGTCCTACTGTATTTCCTAACCACAAAGGGGTAAATCATGAGTACACCGAAGCTGTGTATCGACTGCAAGCATTACAAATCACGCAATTGCTACCATCCAGAGAACGGCATTGACCTAGTTGACGGCGGTCTAAAGTCTGATATGTGCGTAGTCATGCGTACAGAAGCTGGCAAATGCAAACCTTCCGCACTACTGTTTGAAGCAGCAGAACCTGTTGTTTACGACCTTGCAGCACTTTTTCCAGATGTAAATTTTCCTAACTTGAGGACAGAACAATGAACGACCAAAACGATTTTCTCCCCGAAATACGCAATTCTGCATGGTGGTCTGGTGACTCGCGCAAAGCAGCCAACGGCAAAGGCAATGAAGCTGTGCTTGAAAAGCTAGGCTTGAAAGAACGGCCCGACCTGTCTCAAGTAGAAGCTGTCCAGATGGGTCACGTTATGCAGCCAGTTATCGGCAGACTAGCCCAAGACAAGCTCGGCATTGAATTGAAGGACGCTGATTATGCGATTACACACCCGAAAGAGGGGTGGCTGCGTAGCCATTTCGATTTCATCTCTGCGGATGGTCAAACGCTGGTGGAGGCCAAGAACTATAACGCTGCGGTACGTAATAAGTTTGATTCTGAATCGAACATTATTCCTCCGGCAGATATGGCTCAACTTGTCCATGAGGCGGCTTGTCATGGCGTTGACCGCATTGTCTTGGCTGTTCTTTTTGGTGGTCAATACTTTGAAACCTTTGATTTTACGATTACTGAAGGCCAAAAAGAGGAACTAATCAAAGATATGGCTAAGTTTTGGGGTGCAGTAGCGACTAAAACACCCCTAGAACCCGAAGATACAGACCAGACGAAGCTCATCTATGCCCAAGACAACGGCACGTCTGTAGTGGCTATCTCGCAGATTGAGAAAGCAGCCGAAGCTCTGAAACATATTAAGGAACAAAGGAAGATGCTAGAAGAGCAAGAAGACCGTCTGGCTACTGCTATCCAGTCTCATATGGGATTCTGTTCTGAATTGCTGACGTTTGACGGAAAGATTCTAGCGACTTGGAAAAACAGCAAAGCAAGTGATAGATTTGACGCTAAGTTATTTCAATCAACGATGCCTGAAACCTATGAAAAGTTTGTCACGAAAACGGCAGGTTCTCGCCGCTTCTTACTTAAATAACGGAGGATTTATGTACGCATTCCCTAATGTTCACAACCCACTAACAGGTACGCAAGAAAGCGGCATGACATTGCGCGACTACTTTGCTGCAATGGCTTTGACGCATTTTGCAGGAAAAAACATTGATTGGACGCCCGAAATTGAAGAAAACATTGCTAAAGGTGCTTATCAAATCGCTGACGCAATGATGAGAGCGAGGGACTTATGACTGCCCTAGTGCCGATTAATGAAATACGCGAGATGGCTGAAGTTGCATCTAAAAGCAAGATGTTCGGCTTTAAATCAACTGAGGAAGCAATGGCAATCATGCTGCTCTGCCAAGCAGAGAATATGCACCCTGCTATCGCTATGCGGGATTTTCATGTCATACAGGGCCGACCTGCTTTGAAGGCTGACGCAATGTTAGGTCGCTTTCAGCAAGCCGGTGGCTCAGTCAAATGGGAGGAATACACCGATGAAAGAGTGGCTGGGACTTTTTCTCACCCTAACGGCGGCTCTGTTACTGTCGTATGGACATTTGAGATGGCTAAGAAAATCGGGCTTACCGGCAAAGACAACTGGCGCAACTATGCCAGAGCAATGCTTAGGGCCAGATGCGTCTCAGAAGGCGTTAGAACAGTCTATCCGTCTTGCGTCGTGGGAGTTTACACGCCAGAAGAAGTTGAGACGTTCAAGACGCCTAGCCCGACTGTCAAGGACATGGGCGAAGCGGAAATTGTTATTGAGGAACAGGTAACGGAGTACCAGTTACTGTTACCAGACGGCAAAGTGTATTTGAACTGCTCAGACTGGCAGGAATACATCAAGGAGTACGTTGCCATGCTTAACAATATCGAAGATAGCCCAAAGCTGACAGACGAGCAAAAGCTAGAAAAGCGAAAAACTTGGGAGGCGGGGAACGCTGACGCAATTAAGCGCATGGATGCTGTTACCAAGACTAAATTTATCGCAGCTAAACAGGGCGTAGACCCATTTGCAGACTTGGAAGACCCACTTGAATAACTTTAGACACAATGCGCCTCGAAGTATTGGGGCATTTTTACCTAAGATAAAGGAACCAGTAATGAGTGAAGCAAGAGAGTACACAAAGTTTATTCCCCAAGAATTAAAGGGAAGAATCACACACAACAAATACAAGCAAAAGGACACAGACCCTGATTTAAAAGGAACTCTGTGCGTCAAAGGTCAGATAGTGAACTTTGGTATTTGGAAAAATGATGGCCCTCATGGTGAGTATTTCAACATCAAGGTATCTGACCCCGACTGGAAGGACAAACAAAAGGATGCTCAGTATCCAAAAGAAATAACGCCCAAATCGAAGATGGCTGGCGACATTCCTTGGTAATGCACGTCTGGCTAGAGTTGCCGTTCCCTCCTTCAATGAATACTTATTGGAGGAACTTTCGAGGGAGAACCGTTCTCTCAAAGAATGGACGGCAATTCAAAACAGACGTGCAGAATTACATTATTGAGAAAAACATTCCTAAGTTTGAGGACAAGAAATTGAAAATAACAATGATTTTGCGTCCTAGAGATAAAAGGAAAATTGACATCGACAACAGGATTAAAGCCGTCCTCGACAGCTTACAAGATGCTGGTGTTTTCGATGATGATTTTCAGGTAGACCACATTGAGATGATTCGCGGAGAGCCAATCAAGGGTGGTCTTATCAGGGTTTTGATTGAAGAACTACAAGACCCCCGCCAGACCGAGGGCGAGTCCCTCTGAGGACAGGTTAGGAACGCTTGGGCAACGTCTCGGTCAGCCCACTAATTAAGGAACTTATGAGAGACCCTTTTATCATCGATGAACCAACCTGCATATCGTTTTCTGGCGGCAGAACGTCTGCTTATATGCTTTGGAGGGTATTGCAATCTAACAATGGTTTGCCAGACGATGCGATTGTTTGCTTTGCTAATACGGGGAAAGAAGATGAAGCAACATTAAAGTTTGTGCGTGACTGCGAAACAAATTGGAATGTTGATATTCATTGGCTAGAGTATTCGGCAAATGAACCTAAGTTTGTAAAAGTTAATTTTGATACGGCATCTAGAAATGGCGAACCTTTTAAAGAACTTATTACAAAAAGAAATTATTTGCCTAATCCCGTAGCTAGATTTTGCACAAGTGAATTAAAAATATTAACTATTGATAGGTTTTTAAAATCTATTGGAGTTAAAGAATATCAAACTGCGGTAGGCATTAGAGCTGACGAACAACGTAGAGCAGCAAAGATGCCGGATAAATTTATTCCGTTAGTTCGTGCTGGAGTAACACAAAAAGATGTTCAAGAGTTTTGGAACAGCCATAGTTTTAATCTTGGAATACCTTTTAATAACGGTGTAACGCCATTAGGGAACTGTGATTTGTGCTTCCTTAAAGGTCAATCTCAAATTATTAGCCTTATTTCTGACAAGCCAGAGCGTGCTGTTTGGTGGGCAGAAATGGAGTTAATGATAGGTGCAACATGGAGAAGTGACAGACCTTCATATTCTGCAATGGGAAAATATGCCAATTCTCAATCAGATATGTTTAACTTTGAATCAATTGATTGTTTTTGCGGGGATTAAATGAAACACTTATTTGTAGCAACACCGATGTACGGCGGTCAATGTTTTGGTTTTTACGCTCAATCATGCTTACAGCTTCAAACGCTATGTAAGAACGCAAACATGAACGTGAGCTTTTCTTATCTTTTTAATGAATCATTAATCCAAAGAGCTAGGAATTTATTAGTACATTATTTTTTAAAGTCTGATGCTACTCATATGATGTTTATTGATGCGGATATTCGCTTCAATCCTAACGACATATTTCCTATGCTGGAAGCTGACAAAGACATCATTTGCGGCATTTACCCGAAAAAAGAAATTAATTGGCAGACTGTTCGCAATGCTATTGAAGCCGGTGTGCCTGATGACCAGCTAAAACATCATACAGGCGCATTTGTGGTCAATCTGATTGATTATCAAAGTCAAGTGACCGTGCCAATTAATAAGCCCGTTGAGATATGGAACGGCGGCACAGGATTCATGCTGATTAAGCGTGAGGTATTTGAGAGTTTGATTGGAAAAGTGCCGATGTACTTAAATAACGTGCTAGACATGAGAAATAGCCAAAACGGCGAAACAATTCACGAATTTTTTGCTACCCAAATTGAAAAAGAATCAAAATTGTTATTGTCTGAAGATTACGATTTTTGTAAAAAAGCCCGTGATAATGGTTTAAAAGTATGGGCTGCTCCTTGGGTTAACTTAGGACACGTTGGCACATACGCATTTGAAGGCCAATTACTGCAAACGCCATGATGCGCGATAAATACGCTCCCCATGTTGATTTTGGGGAGCTGTCAGGCTTACTCGGCAAAGTAGTGCCGTCAAATCTAGATATGGTCCTAGAACGCAAAGGACACTTCCTATTCGGCGAATGGAAGCGAGACGGGGAAAAGATAAGCAAGGGCCAAGAAATCCTCTTAAAAGCCCTCTCAAGGCTTCCTAGGGCTACTGTCTTGGTCATCAACGGGGATACTGAGAACGGGATGCGCGTAGGCAGCTTTTGGCGCATTACGCCGGACGGCAATTACGTCCAATCCGGCAAAGGGTTAATTGAATTCAAAGACTATATTACTGAATGGTATCTAGTAGCCGATATAGGTTAATGTTGCAGCGCAACATAGAGTTTTTCTTGGGGGATGGAGCAGTTTATTTAATTCCCCAAAAATATAAGTCTTTTGCGTCTTCATTTGTCGTGAACTCAAACGACGAAAATTGGCTTAAATCACAATCCCTGCGTATATCCTCTTCCATGACATTACCGTAGTAATCGTGAGCCGTGAACGGTGAGTCAGAAGGGTTGGAACGGTTGGTTCCATGTTCAGCTCGACCGGTTGTAGCGCAAGTAAAGAACACTAACTTCGATGACATCCTCACCATGTTATTGAATATCTTGGCCCAGTTAGGGCTATGCTCAAAGCACTCACAAGAGGCTACAACGTCAAAGAAACCATCGCTATAGGTCAAGTCTTCACCCCTAGCGACAACGTCAACGCAAGGGCCTCTAGCTAGGTCTACGCCGATGTAAGTGCATTGCTCAAAAAAGTCTCTTATTGAGCCATTGATGTTTAAACTGCCCACTTCTAATACTTGTTTGCGCTGAAACATTTCAGGAAAGCGTTCCTTAACGCTGGCTATAAAAGCCAGTTGTGCTGGATGCGACATAGTTATCCCCTATGATTTGATTAACGACGGCGACCTTTACGTGCCGTCTTTGCTGCTCTTTTGAAGTTTGCTGCTGTCGGCGCACCTTTGCTGCCCGGACTTCTCATGCGTTCGCCAGAACCTTTAGCTATGCGTCTGCGTTTAGCGTGAATATTTGCGTATAAACCCGGTTTCATCTACACCCCCATCTACGTCTAGCGGCTTTACCTCTCTCACCCTTCCAGTTCTTAGACCTAGCGCAGAAAGACTTGTGTCGTGGCCCTGATTTGGTCGGGGCTTTTAGTTTGCTTCCCGTGGCTCGGTTGTACTTCTTACGGCCTTTAGCAGTTAGTCCACCACCAGCTCTGACGGAGAGCTTTTCACCTCTACCTACTGATAAATTCGTATCTTTAGACATTACGCCCCCAAATACATAGCACGTTCATCATTACGCCTAATTACTAGCCCTTTTTGGATGACGCCAGCAGCTAAACGATACTTCAAAAAGGCATTAGCCGCACCATCAAAGTCACCGCGATTGTGGCATTGTCTAATACTAGACTTTTGAAGCCCGCCAATCCCTGCATTGAAGGCAAATGAGCATAGTGCATCAAACCTTCCCTGAGTAAGATTAGTAGGGCAAAGACGTAAAACACCTCGCTCAAACCGAACCAAGTCTTTCTCAAGAACTTCAAGGACTTCATCATCGCTTAACTTTCTATCCCACTCTTTAGGACACTTCAACTTTCCAGCAGCTTTAGCGTCTTTGCGTTCATCTAAAGTCATTTTTAAATGACTCTCTGGAGCTATTAGATGCCCTACTCCGGTTGTCCAAAGCAGCACGCTATCTAGATAAGGTTTCTTCCTCACACCCTCATGATGCGCTAGAGCAACCCTGCCTTTGTCCGACATCTTCATTTTTTAAATGCTTGAGTTCCAAACCAGAACGCTATGACTGAAGCCCAAATCTGTTGAGTATCGTCATCCCACAACATATCTAACATTAACTTAAAGTCTACGTCATGCGCCCAAGCATAGATAAAACCAGCAATGTCTATGAAAACCAGCAAAAAAAACAGGCCAAGGGTAATCACAGGGCGCACAGAAGCACGCATATTAATGACCCATTGGCTTGCACCCTTGCCTATCTCAATATCGTGGTTGTAAAGTGCTTTGCGCTCGTCTGATGCTGCCTGTATCTGTATCTGTTCTGTATGTATTTCCTCAACACGCTCCTGAGATGCAAAGCCAGCTGCTTGCAGCTTTATTTGCTGTTCCATCTGCATTTGAGCAAGTTCTAACTCATGCTTCTTGTCAGACTTGTCTTGAAAAAAGTCTAAAATTCTTGGCAACCCACCAGAAAGAAAACTAATTAAGGTTGAAAGGATAGTCAGCATTATTCACCTTGCAATTCAAGTATTATTTTTGCTCGTAATTCACGCATCTTCTTTGCTTCTTCTAATGCAACATTGGTCGCAGTATTCATGTCCATGTACATTACCGCCATCACAGGAATTGTTATGACTAGCACAATACACATAACCACCAAGGAGATGAGTAGTGATAACGGTACGTCTGACTCGTCCTTAGTAGAATCATCAGCCATAGAAACCATAACATTATGAACACTACCGCCACGATTGACGTTAGCTGTTCCTTTATCTTTCTTTTTATACTTTCCCGTCGCCATTTCGCCACCTGCTGCTTGCGTAATTCTTGACGTTGTACCTCTGCCCGCTCTTCTTTAACTCTTTCGCGCATCGCCTCAAACTCAGACCAAATTGCTCCGAGCTGCGGGGGTGCCGAGTACACAAGAGTTTCGCGTAACTCGGTTTCCAGCCTATTCATCTCTTTGATAGCCATCACGCGATTAAATGCCTCTTGATTCAGAGACAATTCCGGGTCACGAACTTTTTTAGCCTTTAGTTCTTCCTCATAAACGTGCTTTTCAAGCTGCTCATGCGCTTTAAAAAAGTGCCCCAGATGACCGCTAATGTCAGCAACGACATCCTTGGCTTGACCGTAAGCGTCCACCAATTCCATGCCTTGAGCCTTGTACTCTTGATAAAGCTCACAGCCTTTGCGTATAGCAGCGGCAGCAGTCTTAGCAGCGGCAAGGATGGTAAGCGGGTCAATTTAGAACCCCTCACCCGGAGTGAAATAACATTCAGACGCACCAGCACCTATAAATGCAATGTACATAGGAGTTGTGTTACTGAACTGGTACGGTATTGTGTACGACTTAGTAGATGCCGGAACAGATACTAAACAATACTGAGGACTACCGTTGGCTGGTATAGAAGCAGTCACCGTAGAATTCGCACTAATATTAAAATAAATCGGTTGACCGCCAGAACCTGTTGGCTGATGATTGGCTACTAAAAGTTGATTGCAAGGGCTGTCAGCATAAATAGTAATGGTCTGACTTGATGTCGTTGCATTAGCTTTATACGTCTTGCCCTGAGCTTGAAACGGAATGTTATTAGCCATTAATACACCTTTTTGCCGCCACCAGTAGAAGGGCTGCGTTTAGTCTGCTCACCATTACCAAAATCCCAAACAGAAATAAAACCTGATGGCATCTTGTTCGTGTTGTTCTGACCGTCTCTGCTACCGTCTCTTGGCAACTGAGGACGAGTTGACTTAGCAATCTGTTGGTTAACTTCAAACCGACGCTTGTGTTGTTTGTTTTCCATCATCTTTCCTTTCTTCAACCTTCACTAGAAGGTAACTGAACAGTACAAATATTGCTAAGGTTGTCACCCGTTCCCATTTCGGGTCCCACATTACCCAGCATCCTAAACCAAACGACGTCAGTAGTGCCAAAATCGTGATAAGCCGGTTTGAGATGACGCGCAAAGCAATAGTGACTAAAGTAACTACGTCCATGAATATCCCCTGAATAAAAGAGATTCACAGTCTAATCTTTATCGTCCTCATCGTCCATACCAAAGCCAGAACCCCACTCATCGTCCGACAACTTCAACTTAATTGCCTCTAGCTTTAACGCCCTATCCAAAACCTTTGTCTTGTCTGTAATAGACGCCATCGGGTCATTCATTACAGTAATTAACATTTGAGCAATTGCCGTCTCAAGTTCTGGATTTATCCCCTTTTGCTTCTTAGCCATAATTAATATCCAAACACAGAACGTAACGCTCCGTAAGTACCTGCGCCAGCTGCGCCAGCAGCAGACCAAATGGCAAAACTTTTAAGTATTTTTTGCCTATCTTCTGCTGTAGTTGCTTTCTTGGCATAATCTTGAACAACGTCTTTAATGCCAGCTTCTGTTAACCAACCTTCATTTTTTGGGTCAAAAGCAAAGTTCTTTATTTCTGTTGGCGACTTGTTAGACATTACGGTAGCCGCATAATCTTTGCTTAAATCTTGAACAAACTTATCATCGTTAATAGCAACTTTTAAATTTTTAACAGAATCTCTGCTATTAAAAAATTCATCAGCAAATTTTTCTGTATCAGTTGCTAATTCAGAACGGTCATACTTTTCACGTTTGAGCAATTTATCCATCAATTTAGTCTGGAATGGACGCAATGCTTCAGAAGCTGTTTTGTAAGAATCATCAGCAACTCTGTATTCAGGACTCCATGTATAAAGAGAACCTTGCAACTTGTTTATTAAGTCACGGCGGGTATTGGCATCTAACGCGCTATAACCAGTATATTCAGTACCGGGTTTATTAACCTCACGCAAAAATCTTAACTCCTCAACAATTGCGTCAACATCCTTTTCCGTTACTTTGGTTGGTTTTCTTGTTTCTAACCTAGATGAAACTTTGCCTTTGCCAACAGGAACAATTTCACCACCAGTTTTTGTTCCTTTAATTGCATTGATTAAACGGTCAATAGCTTTAACTTTGTCTTCGCCAACAACGTACTCTCTACCACCAGCAATGACTCTTTTAGATGCTTCTAAATCATTTAATAATTGTTGACCGGGAGCAGAATTAGCAAAAGAACCTTTTTCTGCTTGCATTTTTCTTGCAGTTTCTAATGCGTTGTCATATAGAGTATCAGCTTGTTTTGCCCGTTTTTCGTATTTTGCTCCAGCAGCACCCTTAACTTTTTCTTCTAGCTTTTCCCCAAGAGATACATAGCCAGACTTTTCAGCAATAGGTTTTGGGGTGCGAATAATGTCTGCAACATTACCCATCTTAGTTTTTAAACCTTGTTCTAGAGCTTCTTTACCTGCTTTGGTTTTGAGGGCAGCAAGAGGAGCTGTTTTAGGAGCAGCAGGGACGCCAACAACTTCACCAATAGTTTCAAATCCACCTGACTCAGCTGTAGGAGTAGTAATTCTAGGGATTGCTCCCTTAACCTTTTTTGCTACAGGCTCATAAATTTGACCCATTGTTGGCAACGAAGGCTCAGCGGAAACATTGGCCCCCAACTTACGTAATCCTGCTCTACCTAATTCCTCTACGCTTCCCGGAAGTCCGGCTACAGCAGGTATGCTGGCAATAGTTCCCGCAACGCCTCCCCTAGCCAAACTTTCTGCGTTTGAAATTGCTTCAGGAATAATCCTTCCAGCAGTAAACGGCTCCGCTTTAGGTTTAGCTGGAATTAAATCATCGTATCCACCGCTACCGCTTTTAGTTTTGGAGGGGATTAAGTCTTCATAGCCATCAGACATTTAAAACTCCTGACCAGTTTTTTGTTTATATCTAGCTTTTACTTGATTAGCATCCGCTCCAGCATCAATTGCAGACTGAGCATTTTTTCTTTCTGTTTGAATATTTACCCCAGAACTTTCACCACTATAAGTGCCCAAGAAACTTCTTGGCCTTATTTCAGGAACTTTATAACCAGACTGCTCTAACGCACGCGCTCTTCCTCTTGCTGTTGCATCAGAATAATCTGCTTGGTCAAGCAACATATTTCTTACAATATTTGGGTCATCAGACTTTTTAGCAGTAAACGATTGATAATTTTTCAATTCATTTCCTGTCAATGTTGCACCAAACAAAGAGTGTCTATTAGGTGCTTGCAAACGCTCATATTTAGACCACCATTGAACTGCTTTTGCTCCTTCTTCGGTCCCTAAACGGCGTTTAGCTTCTAATGAAGCGTCCGCACCTACACCTAACAAACCAAGACTCGCATATTCTGGTTTGAATTCTTTTTCAAGCTGTCTTAATTCTTGAGACAAAGAAGTTAATCCCTCAATTTGTTGAGCTTCCTTTTCTTTTAAAGGCTTATTTTCTTTTTGTTCTAATTTTGCTGATAACAAAGCAAACGCTTGAGCAAACTGCCTTTGTTGCATTTTTTCAGAATGAGCATCTCTAGCAACTTGTCTAGCATCTCGCCTATCTTCACGTTCAGCATCTATTCTTTCTTTAGAAGCTAAATCTTCAGCGTGTTTTAAATCTTTACGAACTCCGTCAAGGTAATTAATGTAACGCTCAATACCTTGTTTTTCTAATATTTGCTTACCAACTTGACCACCAAGTTTAGCAACGGACTCGCCAGCCAACGCCATTGCTTCCTCACGGTTGTAAGCCAACGCTTTGTAAGCTCGGTCAGCATCTTTGTAAGCATCATCAAGAATGGCTTTGGTTTTAGCCATGTTCTTATCAAACTCTGCTTTTTCTTTTTCCCACAAATCTTTACGGCCTTTTTGCCAGCCAGACATCATGCCTGTCATAGCGTTTAATGCGCCCATTGCAGAGTTTTTACCGCCGCCACCCATAGAAACGCCAATCATGCCAATCACGCTAAACAAGGTAGCTAAACTCTGCATATTTTCTTGAGTTGGCTTAAATTGCTCGTAAGGAAATTTCTCACGTACTAGGTCTAATCCAGATTCAATATCTTGAGATTGTTCTCTGCTTTGACGAGCAATATCGGCTTGAGCCGTTGCCTTGTATTGTTCTCCGGCTTGTTGAGCAGCCATAATAGGAGCTTCAACTTCACCTAGTTTTGCAAGTTGTTTTTCCTGTTCTGCTGATGCCTGAGCAGAAGTTTTAAAGTCTGGACGTTTAGCGGCAAAATCAGACACGCCCGGAGTTCCACCTAAATTTGCATTAAGGGCAGACAACTCTGGTGCCGGAGGCAACGTAAATGCTTTAGGCTGCTTAGATAAAGCCTGTGCTTCAGGTGACATTGGGTCAGCCATTACGAACTCCTATACATTGGAACACCAGCAGCCAAGCTACCAAGCTGAGTGTAGAACGCCATGTTAGCCTGATTCAATTGCTGGTCAAGCTGCATACCCGTTCTAATAGCACCCAAAGCAATTTGGTCGCCAATCTGAGAAACTTTCAATCCATAGTCATACTGGTTTTGAAGCAACTGGTTACGGAAAGCCTGTGCTTGAGCTGCTGCCTGAGCCGCACCAACACCGCCCCTAGACTCAGCACCCTGAGCTAACTGAGCTTGTAACCCTTGTAGCTGTTGCTGTCCAGCGGCTGTCAATTCTCCACGTTGAGCGGCAGCTACCAAATCTTTGCCTTGCTGCTGATATGGCGCAGCTAATTTCTGTTGTTCTGCCGCAGCTTGTTTGTTTTGTTCCGCTGCTTTTTTCTGTTGCATTGCGCCGTACACGCCCAAACCACCGGCTAAACCAAGACGAACCATTTGCTCATTACTTAAAAATGGTTTTTCTTTATCACCAGCGGGTCCACCTTTTCCTATTAATGCTTGTCTTTCTTGTGCTGCTGCTGCTGCTCCAGAAGGAAATCCTTGTTGAGTCAAAGAGAAAGATTGACCTATTTGTTCTGGTGAAGGTCCTATTTCTGCAAAGTCTTGATAACCTCCTCCTCCAGAACTACTAGATGTGGGAGAAGGAATATTTATAGCCGGAGAATAATTTTCAGGAGCTATTTGGTAATAATCATAATTATCACCACCGCTATAACTTGACGGAGAAGATTCATACGATGGTGTGCTGCCGTCATATCCGCTGACAGTACCGCCAGTACCTGTCCAATCGTAGAACTCTAGCAATCCGGTTTCAGGATTGACTGTTCCTGCGCCGCCAGCCTCTTTAAGAATTTCGGCTTCTTTGGGAGTTATATGAGCCAGCAAACTATCGCCTCCCCGGCCTTTACCGGCAAGCATCCTAGCAATTTCTCTTAAATCGCTAGATTCTTGAATATCAGCTTTTAATAACTTTGCTATTTTTTTACTCATTTATCATCTCCAAAATTGCCCATATAACGTAATGATTTTAGATTCCAACCTGCTCGTTTACCTTCTTCGTCTTTGCCAAAAATAGGCAACCCTGCATCACCTATTCGTAACGCTTGCGCCAACGCATCCGAACTAGGACGGGGTGGTGGTGGTGGTGGTGGCCTTGGTGGTGGTGGTGGCCTTGGTGTTATAGGGTCTAAAATAATCACGTTAGCATTAGCGTTATTACCGCCACCGCTATCAATAATTACATTAGCGTTGTTACCACCACCATCATCAATAATGACGTTAGCATTAGAATTATTACCACCACCATCATTAATTATTACGTTAGCGTTGGAGTTACTGTTATCTCCTCCACCAGTAATAATCACATTAGCGTTCGAGCTACCGTAAATTAAATTAATTAAATTGCCAGTTGTATTACCACCCCCAATAATTACATTAGCATTGCCGTTACCTCCGCCATCGCCAATAAGTACATTAGCATTACCGTTACCGCCCCCACCTCCAATAAGTACATTTCCTACGTTATTTCCGGTGCCACCAGTAACAATTACGTTTCCTGTGTTGCTTGTTGCGTTAGATACATTACTTGTCGTATTTCCACCAGTAATAGTTACGTTTCCTACGTTACTAGTTGCATTGCTGATATTGCTAGTTGTATTTCCACCAGTAATAATTACATTACTTACGTTGCTAGTTGCGTTACTAGTAGCATTTCCGTAAATTAAATTTATTAAATTAGCAGTCGTATTTCCACCAGTAATAGTTACGTTGCCTACATTGCTTGTTACATTACTTATGTTGCTTGAAGTGTTGCCACCAGTAACGGTTACATTGCTAACATTGCTTGTTGCGTTACCTGTTCCGCCAGTTAATGTTGAAGCGTCTACAAAATTTTCAATT
>Ga0209298_10000251_pt1 | contig 35151 bp, 32 predicted proteins | sample S_140806_EF_Meta_FD_187325 | JGI IMG/M metagenome (GOLD analysis project Ga0209298, IMG submission 187325) | Freshwater microbial communities from Lake Simoncouche, Canada to study carbon cycling - S_140806_EF_MetaG (SPAdes) (version 2) | ecosystem: Environmental > Aquatic > Freshwater > Lake ... | reverse complement strand
AATCCGCTACTTTGATCTGACGCAAAGCATACCCCAAGCCTCCACCAACGGCTGCTGGCAGGCCGGAAAACATGAAATAGACTAGCATTCCTAGCAGCCAAGAAGACCAAGCTCCGCCTCCTTGACGTGCATTTGCCACAATCGCCTGGAAATGAAAATCAGACCAATCACGCAGGCAAAGAGCCAGGGTGAATCCTGCGGCAGCGCAAAAGCACAGGAGTCCGAGAAGGCTCCAGCGCCAGCAAATACCGATCACCATACTCGTGAATAGAAATGGGAGGATGGAGAGAAAGAGTTCCATCGTAACTCGGCTGCTATTTCAATAGCCTCTCCACCTCCTCCACCGTGGTCACGGGGGCCTGGCAGGTGAAGTTTTGGCAGAGGTAGGCGGCGGGTTGGCCTTCGAGAGGTTTCATGCCGGCGAGGGCTTCGTTGTGCTCGGAGAGCCATTTTTGGGCTTCACCGCCATCGGCGTGCAAAAGGGTGGCGTTGGGCAGGAACTGGCGGCGGAGGTGGTTGGCGAGCTTTTGGAACTCGGGGGTCCTTTGGTCGCCGGCGAGGACGATTTGGGTTTTGCCGCGGTGGAGTAGGTCGAAGGCCATCGACATGACGGGGACGGCGGAGGCGCTGCTTTGGAGCGTGTTGCCGAAGAGGGCGAAGATCTTCTCGGCCTGTGCTTGGTAGCTGTCCTTGGCAAGGAGGGCGCTGAGGCGCACGAGGTTGAGGGCGGCGAGGGAGTTCGGGGATGGCTCGGCGCCGTCGTAGTCCTCTTTGATGCGGAGGACGCTGTGCGCCATGTCCGTGTGGACGCTGAAGTAGCCGCCGTTTTCTTTGTCGAGAAACTGCGCGTCCATCTCGCTTTGCAGGGAGACGGCCCACTGGAGCCATTTCACGTCAAAGGTGGCTTCATACAGGTCGAGCAGGCCGTGGATGAGGCAGGCGTGGTCGATGGAGAAGGCCTTGGGGCCGCGCTGACCTTCACGCCATGAGCGGTGCAGCTCTTTGCCGGGTGCGGCGCAGAGATGATCGTGGATGAACTGCGCGGCCTGGCTGGCGAGGGTGATGATTTCGGCATCGCCGAGGGCGGCTCCGGTGCGGGCAAGGCCAGAGATGGTGAGGCCGTTCCAGGCGGCGATGATTTTGTCGTCGCGATGCGGACGCGGGCGCTTGTTGCGGGCCTCGATGAGTTTGACGATGGCTTCATCGATGATCGTTTTAACTTCGTCGGCGGTCTTCTTGAAGTATTCGCCGGTCTTTTTGAAGGAGACGGCGCGGAAGAGGGTGTTGAGGCCTTTGAGTTCGCCGTGTGGATCGCTCTCGGGACGAGCGTTGCCATCGCGACGGGCACCGTAGGCGTAGCGGAAGATATTGCCGTGCTCCTTGCCGAGGATCTCGTCGATCTCGGCGGCTTTCCAAACGTAGAAGGCACCTTCGGTTTTGTGCTCGGACTCGGCGGTGGCGAGGCTATCGGCATCCTCGGCGGAGAAAAAGCCGCCGTCGGCGTGGCGGAGATCGCGTTTCAAATACTCGATGGTGCTGCGGAGAATGGTTTCAAAGAGCGCATTGCCTTCGGTGAGCTTCCAGGCCTCGGCGTAGGCGCTGAGGAGCTGCGCCTGATCGTAGAGCATCTTTTCGTAGTGCGGGATGTGCCAGTAGGCATCGACGCTGTAGCGGTGGAAGCCGCCGCCAAGGTGATCCCGCATGCCGCCATTGGCCATGGCACGCAGCGTTTTGGCGGTCATCTCCATGGCCCAATCACTCTCGTGGCTGCTTTCCTTGTCCTCGCGCTTCGCGAAGGCGCGGTGGATGCGCATGAGGAGGTTCAAGCCGGTGGGCCGGGGGAATTTGGGAGCGCTACCAAAGCCGCCTTCGTGGTAGTCAAAGCTGCCGCTGAGGTCGTCGTAGGCTTTTTGCATGACCGCGGCGGGATCAATGTCGGTGACTTCTTTGTTTTCGTTGTCGAGATGCTCCTGGAGCTTCTCGACGGACTTGCTGGCGCGTTCCTCGACGCCGGTGCGATCTTCCTTCCAGATCTTCGTGAGCTCGGTGAGCAGGTGTTTGAAGCCGATGCGGCCGGGTGTGTCCTCCGGCGGGTAGTAGGTGCCACCGTAAAAGGGTTTTAATTCCGGCGTGAGGAAGACGCTCATCGGCCAGCCGCCCTGACCGCTCGCGGCCTGGACGTAGGTCATGTAGGTGAGATCGACATCGGGCCGCTCCTCGCGATCGACTTTGACGGGGATGAAGCTCTCGTTGAGCAGCTTGGCGGTGTCTTCGTTCTCGAAGGACTCACGCTCCATGACATGGCACCAGTGGCAGGTGGAATAGCCGGAGGAGAGGAAGATGGGTTTGTCCTGCTCTTTGGCGAGTTGGAAGGCTTCTTCGCCCCAGGGCAGCCAGTTCACGGGGTTGTGGGCGTGCTGGAGTAGGTAGGGCGAGCGTTCCTGGGCGAGGGCGTTCGTGTGTTTCGGCGTGCTGGTGGCTGGGGCACTCATGGGGGAGCGGAACGTCCGCATGCAGGCGGGAGTTGCAAGGGGCGCTTCGAGGGTTGGAGAGGGAGTGATGGAGTGATGGAGTGATGGAGTGATGGAGTAGTGAGCATGCCACTTTCAGCACTCCCAAACTCCACCCCTCCATTTCCCCGGCAAAAAAAGAGGGGACGCCTCGCGGCGTCCCCTCCGGGTGGAACTGGAGGCTGGAGGCTCTTACGAACCGCCGGGGCGCCATTCTTCGGTGGCGAACTTGAAGGCCTGCTCCAGGCCGACGAGGTCGGTGCTGGGCTTGAGGGCTTCGAAGGCGGCGCTTTCCTTCTGGATGTCGGCGTCGCTGTAGTTCATGGCCTTGATGGAGAGGCCGATCCGGCGCTCCACCTTGTCCACCTTGATGACACGGGCTTCGACTTCGTCGCCCACGTTGAGCTTGTCCTTGACCTTCTCGATGCGCTCCTCGCTGATCTGCGAGATGTGCACGAGGCCGTCGATGTCGTCCTCGAGCTCGATGAAGGCGCCAAAGCTGGCGATCTTCGAGACGCGGCCCTTGACGACTTCGCCGACCTTGAAGCGGCCGTCGATCTCGCTCCACGGATCGGTTTCGAGCTGCTTCATGCCGAGGGAGATGCGCTGATTGGCCTTGTCGATGCCGAGCACGACGGCTTCGACTTCCTGGCCCTTCTTGAGCATTTCGGACGGGTGGTTGATCTTGCGTGTCCAGCTGAGGTCGGAGACGTGGATCATGCCGTCGATGCCTTCTTCGAGTTCGACGAAGGCGCCGTAGGCGGTGAGGTTGCGGACCGGGCGGGTCATCTTCGTACCCACAGGGTAGCGAGCGTCGATATCGTCCCACGGATTGGCATCGAGCTGACGCACGCCGAGGCTGATCTTGCGCTCGTCCTTGTTGATGCCAAGAACGACGGATTCGATGATCTGGCCGACGGCGAGAACATCGGACGGGCGGGCAATGCGCTTCGTCCAGGAGAGCTCGGAGACGTGGATGAGGCCTTCAACGCCTTCTTCCACTTCGACGAACGCACCGTAGGCGACGAGCTTGGTGACCTTGCCACGAACCTTGTGACCCACGGGGTAACGGTTCTCGATGTTTTCCCAGGGATTGTTCTGGAGCTGCTTGAGGCCGAGGGAGACACGCTCTTTCTCGCGGTTGACCTCGAGGATGACGACGTCCACGGCCTGGCCGATGCCGACCATCTCAGAAGGATGGTTGAGGCGGCCCCAGGACATATCGGTGATGTGAAGCAGGCCGTCCATGCCGCTGAGGTCCACGAACACACCGAAATCGGTGATGTTCTTGACGATGCCGGTGACGCGGTCACCCGGGGTGACGGAATCGAGGAACTTCTGGCGCTGCTCGGAACGCTCGGCCTCGATGACTTCGCGGCGGGAGAGAACGATGTTTTTGCGCTCGTCGTTGATCTTGACGATCTTGAACTCGAACACCTTGCCGACGTATTCGTTGAGGTCCTTCGGCGGGATGATGTCGATCTGGCTGCCGGGCAGGAAGGCTTCGACGCCCACGTTGACCATGAGGCCGCCTTTGACGACGCTCTTGATCTTGCCTTTGACGAGACCGCCGTCCTTGAAGACGTGGTAAATTTTTTCCCAGTTCTGGCGGTGGGCGGCTTTCTCTTTGGAGAGAACGACCATGCCTTCGTCATTTTCGAGACGCTCAAGCAGGACTTCGACTTCGTCGCCGACCTGGATGTCTTCGTCTTCGAATTCGTTCGACGGGATGGCGCCTTCGGACTTGTAGCCGATGTCCACGAGGACGACTTGGGGTTTGATTTCGAGGATGCGGCCCTTGACGATGGACCCCTCGGAGAGCTCGCGGAATGAACCTGCGATCAGGTCGGCGAGCGATGCGTTTGCACTCATGTGATGTTATTTACGGGTTGGGAGCGTTCGGTGGGTGAACCGCTGATGTGCTTCCGCTCCGGAGGCACACGGCGGGCTTTCGTCCCGCAGCACCAGAGGGTGCCCGGACAAGAGGGCCGCCATAGTCGGGGCGAACGTCGTTTTGGCAAGGCCGAAGTTCGGGCCGGGGCGCCGCCTTGCTTTCCTCGACGAAAGCCGTTTCAATGGCGGCCCACTGCCCTCATGCCTCCCGATTCTCCACTGCCCCACCTTGCCAGCCCCACCGGCGGCCTGCCCTCCTCTGTCCGCTGGGCGCAGCTCATGCTGGCGGACCGCCTGAGGCCCGGTGATGTGGTGGTGGATGCCACGATGGGGAATGGGCATGACACGCTCTTCCTGAGCCAGTGCGTCTCGCCAGGCGGTCAGGTGTATGCCTTTGATGTGCAGGCGGCGGCGCTGGAGGAGACGCGGAAGCGGGTGCCGCCGGAGATGAGCACGCTTTTCCATGCCGGGCATGAAACGATGGCGCACAACCTACCGGTGGAGCTTCACGGCAAGATCGCGGCCATCATGTTCAACCTTGGTTACCTGCCCGGCTCAGATAAAAGCTGCATCACCCGCACGGAAACGACGCTGGCAGCCCTGGCGCAGGCCATCGAGCTGCTAAAGCCGGGCGGTATCCTCACGCTGGCCGTTTATCCAGGGCATGAAGGGGGAGCGGAGGAAAGCCGTGAGATCGCCAAATGGGCCGCCGGCCTCGATTCGAGACGATTCGAGGTGCAACACCTCCGACCGGTCAATCGCAGCGCCGCTCCGCCGGAGCTGTGGACGCTCTGGAAGACCGCTCCGATGAAAAAATGACTCCAGGCCGGGAATTCCGGCGAAAGTTTCCCATCTCACCTCACGCATGATGCACACGCCATCACACCAGCCATGAAATCCCTCGCTAAACTCCTCACCACCGCCCTCTTTGCCGCCATGAGCCTTCCTGCCTCCGCCGCTGATACTCCCTCTGCCGCTGCCAAAACCGAAAAAGCCTACATTGGTGGCGGCTGCTTTTGGTGCGTCGAGGCGCAGTACCTGATGCTCAAGGGCGTGAAGAAGGTCGTCAGCGGCTACTCGGGCGGCAAAACGATCAATCCGACCTATGAAGACATTTGCACCGGAGAAACCGGCCACGCGGAGGTCATCGAGATCGAGTTCGATCCAGCGGTGACGACCTTCAAAGAGATCGTCGAACTCTTCTGGGATGCTCATGATCCCACCAGCGTGACGAAGGAGCCGATGGAGAAGCACGGCAAATTCCTCCCGAAAGGCACCCCCTACCAGGGCAATGACTACGGCACGCAATACCGCTCCATCATTCTCTACACCAACCCCGAACAGAAGCAGATCGCCGAGGCTTCCAAGACCGCCTTCCAGCCGAAGTTCAAAGATCCGATCGCCACGGAGATCGTGCCGCTGGTGAAGTTTTACAAGGCGGAGGACTACCACCAGAACTTCCAGGAGCGGAATCCCAACCAAGGCTACGTTCGCGGTGTGGTGACGCCGAAGGCGGAGAAGTTCAAGCACACCCTGGAAGACCAAGGCAAGCTCAAGGACGAGAAGAAATAATCCGCCATCCTTCCCTCATGTGCCCTCGTCCCTGGATCATCGCCGAAACGAACTGGAAGCAAGTCAAAGAGACGCGTTACGAAGTGGCTGTGCTGCCGATGGGGGCCACGGAGGCGCATAACTGGCACCTCCCCTACGCCACGGATTCGCTGCAAAATGACGCCATTGCCGCCGAGGCAGGTCGCGTGGCCTGGGAGGCCGGAGCGAAGGTGGCCATCCTGCCCAACATTCCCTTCGGCGTGCAGACCGGCCAGCTTGAGATCCCGTTTTGCATCAACATGAACCCGAGCACCCAGATGATGGTGCTCGAAGATGTGATCGCCAGCCTCGAAGGCGTGGGCGTGAAAAAGTTCGTCATCCTTAACGGCCACGGCGGCAATGACTTCCGTCAGATGCTCCGCGAGCTGCAAGGTAAGCATCCGAAGATGTTTCTCAGCACCGTGAGCTGGTTCAACGCCGTGAAAGGCGACGACATCTTCGACATCCTCGGAGATCACGCCGACGAGCGTGAAACGAGCCTCATCCTCCACCTTCACCCGAACCTCGTTTTGCCGAAAAGCGAGTGGGGACCCGGCACGGACAACCGCTGGAAGCTCCAAGCCATCAACGAGAAGTGGGCCTGGGCCCAGCGTGACTGGCTGAAAGCCACCAACGACACCGGCAGCGGCGATCCGCAGCATTCCACCGCTGAAAAAGGCCAGCGCTACCTCGAAGCTCTCGGAGCCAAGATCGGCTCTTACCTTGTCGAACTGGCGCAGGCGGACATCACGGCGCTTTACGAGCGGCCGTGAGCCGTTTTTCAGCTCGGGCGGACCTGGGGCTGAATGCGGGAGATCATCTCGCGGACATGCTGGGCCTTAAAAGCACGCGGTTTGAGCACGGCGAGGCTTTTGGCGGGCGAGCCCCAGCGCAGGACGCGGATGTTCACCTTTCGAGTGCCCCAAAGATTCATCAGTCCAGTACTGGGCTGATAAATATCGATGGTGCGGGTGCCGACGAGGGCGCGGCCGCAATCATCCACCACATAGACGCTGGGATCACCCTGGATTTGGAAGACCGTGCCCAAAGGATAGATCGACCAATCTGCGGCCGCACTTCGGATGGAGCCGGCTTTCAACTGAGTGCCGACGGCAGAACGGGCACCGTATTGAAGGTGATCCGCCTCGGAATGGGTGTAGGCGCCTGGGATGATCTGTCCGGCTGAGCGGATCGGCGCTGATGTGGCTGGCGGAGTCTGGGCTGGTGGCTGGAGCTTTCCAGCGAGCGTGCTGGCACACACAAACGCGATGCAGAGGGGAACGGAGACGATCAAGATGAGCTGGGGTAATTTTCACGCTCCGCCAGGCAGGCAGAAGAGCCAGCCCGGCGAAGGGGCCGCGATGGTGTCGAGTGCACCGGGGGGTGTCAAACCGTGATTTGGCCGTCTCCAAGACCCTCCATCCGACTCGACTTTAATAATGACGGCTTATTTCAATGCCGCCGTGACACTTTGAAAGCTTGTTTTCCGGCTGTGGCGTAAGTTCGCATCCTTCCCAGCTCACGAAAAAGGGGCTGACGCAGATGCGACAGCCCCCTCGGGAAAAAATCGATGCGATGACCAAGCTACTCCCCTTTCGGCTTCTTTTTGCCCAGAAGGACCACCAGAAGGAGAACCAGCACCACGGCCCCACCGGCGACCGTGAGAATGGTATCCATGCTGATGGTGGACTCTTCCTCAACGGGAGCTGGTGCGACTGGAGCAGGAGCAGGAGCGGGAGCCACCGGCTGAGCGTAAGCAGCCTGCTGCATTGGGACACCTGCCTGCGGCGTAACACCACCGGCAGGTGGCGGTGTCATGCTAGGATTGATCGGCTGCTGCACGGGCACGGTGCCAACAGGCACCTGCTGAGGCTGGCCGACGACGCCCTGAGGGGCGGCGTTGACAGGCTGAGGCATGGCCGCTGTGGGTTGGGCAGGCGGCGCCTGACCACCCGCCACGGCCAAGGCACGAGCGACGGCCGAATCGACTCCGGGTGCGCCAACGCCCGGTGCAGCAGGATTAACGGCTGGAGCACCAATGACGGCATTGGTGGCGGCAGCCTGCTGCTTCATGGCATACTCCATGCGCTTCTGTTTGAAGCCGTTCATGTAGATTTGAATGATGGGCCCATACTCCGGGTTTGCCGGTGCAGCCTTGATGGCTTCCGCCAGCGCCAACTCACCATCGACGATTTTGTCAGCGTAGAAGTGAATAGTGGCTTGATGCAGGTGCTCACAGATTTTGGTGATTTGAGGGATATTCACCTTCTGTAGCTTGGTCTTCTCAGCGAAGACATTCTTCTGCAGGTCTTGCAGGAGCTTGAGATTGTATTTGTAAGGTGTGAGCCATTTGCTGTCTTTTCGCTCCAGCTCCTCCCTGGTATCCGCATCGCTTACTTCTTTGTCGATGGCTGATTTGGCACGGGTGAGATCAGGCTCGATGAGGCGTTTGAGGCTTTCGTCACGCTGCTTTTGAAGCACGGGCTGGTCCTTGATCATCTGCGAGAGCTTCGCGTCGTAGTTGGTCAGGATGGCGAGAGCTTCCTCCACGGCCTTGGGATAGTAGATCGACGCGAGGTGAAATTTCTTTTTGTCCGTAAGCTGATCAAACTCACGCAGCGCGGCGCTCCAGTCTCCTGTGGCAGCCTTGTCATTCATGGCTTGGCGGATCAGATAGGCGTCCACATTGGCTTTCTCCGCCCGGGCTTCTTGGGCAGTGAGCCAGCGGCCTTCCAGCTTGATGCCTCCCGAGACGACCTTTTCCTTTTCCAACTGGAGCTCATCGATCATTTTTTTGATCTCATCGGCCTGCGGAGTGCCGGGATAGCGGTTCACGAAGGGGCGGAGGCGGTCCTGAATAAGCTGCTCATACTTTTCGGCGGTCATCAGGTCCACGGTAGGCACCAGCTTGCGCAGTTCCTTGATCTCCACTTCCTCGGGCATCTCCTTCAAAATGCCACCCGGGGCGATTTCCGCCATGGGGATGAATTTTTCATCCATGATCTTGGCGGTGACCTTGTACTTCATGAGAACGCCTTCCGGCTTTTGCTCCAAAATGGTACCCTCGAGTTTCTTGCCATCCTTGAGGGTAACAATATCGGCGCGAAGCAGGCCGGTGGAGGTGGCGGCAAGCGCTAGGAAAAGCAGGGAACGGCTCAGTTTCATGGTGTTGAGAATGATTTCGGGAAAAGTCGGGACGAACGGGAAAAATAATCAAAAAGCACCTCGCTCGTAAAGAGAGGATTCGAGCTGGAAGGGATTATTTTTGGCGACGCTGAAGGATGATGCGCTTGAAGCGAGCCTCGCCGCCTTCGCTGACGCTGGCGACCATGGGGTCATCGACGAAGACATTGTGAATGAGGCGGCGGTAGTAGCTATTCATCGGCGGTAGCTCGGCAGGCTGGCCGGTGGCTCGCACCTTTTCGGCGAATTCTTTGGCGCGGGCGATCATTTTGTCCTCCCGCATGGAACGGTAAAACTCCACATCCACCCGGATGCGCGGAGCCTTCGGCATGTGGCGGTAGAGAATGCGGTTCACGAGGTATTGGATGTCCTCCAGCACCTCGCCGCGGCGGCCGATGAGGGCATCGCTGTCTTTCGTCAAAACCTGGAGTGTGGGGCCGTCCGGGCCATCATCCTGCTCGATCTGGGCGGTGAAGCCCAGATAACCAAGCATGGCATCGAGAATGTGCTGGGCGTGTTCGAGGGCGGAGGCGTTCATGGGAGAAAGAGAGCGGGAAGTGAGGTGACGGAGCCCAATGCTCGGCGGAGCTTCAAAATGACGAAGGACGAAACCAGAATGACGAATGAATGACGAAGCACAAATGCCGAATGACGCCTTGTGAGGCCCATTCGGCATTCGTCATTCGGATTTCGTCATTTTCCAGCTAACCTCCGAGCTTCGGCGGCTTGTTGCCGGGCTTCTTCTTGTCCTTTTGGTGGCCCATGGGGTTGAAGAAGGGACTTTGCGGAGCCGGTTTGGGCTCACGCTTCACCTTTTCGAGCACCGGATCAGGAACGTAGAGCTTCATGATCCACGTTTGGGCGATGCTGAAGAGATTCTGGGTGGACCAGTAAAGGGCGAGAGCGGAGGCGAAATCATAGCTGATCCACAGGAAGATCAGCGGCATGAACATGAAGATGCGCTGCTGCATTTTGTCCACCGTCTGCGGCTGTGGCGTGAGCTTCATCTGCGCCACCATGGTGATGCCCATGATGATTGGCAGGGGGTTGATGTTGAAGCCAGCCAGTTGGGCGACGGTGTCCGGCGCGGAGAGATCCTTCACCCACCAGAGGCCGTGGCCGCGAAGCTCGGCGGCGTATTCGAGCATGCTGTAAAGGCCGATGAAGATGGGGAACTGGAGCAGGAGCGGCAGACAGCCGCCGAGCGGGTTCACACCGTAGTCACGATACAGCTTCATCACCTCCATCTGCTGCTGCTGCGGGTTGTCTTTAAACTTCTCCTGCAGCTCCTTCATCATCGGAGCCAGCAGGCCCATGCGCTTCATGGTGCGCATGGATTTGGCGTGGATGGGCCAGATGCAAAGACGGACGAAAATGGTGAGGAGGATCACCGCCACGCCCCAGTTCCCCGTGACGCCGTGCATCCAGCGCATCACGCTGACGAGGACGATGCTCACCGGCTTGAACCAGCCGTAAAACATCGCGTAGCGGCGCTGGCGGTCCGTTTCCTCGTCGATCTTCTTGAGGCGGTGATACTCCTTCGGGCCGAGGTAAACCTGATACGTTTCCGTTTTGCTAGCGCCGGGGGCCAGATCGATGACAGGGAGGCTCATCGAACCCTCATAAGCGTAGTCTTCGATGGCTGCGTTCTGCGGATGCCCGGCGAGCGGTGCAGCTAGGCGACGGCGGGAGGACCAAAACTTGGCCGGCACGCCTTTGTCATCCGTCGTTCGAGTGAGGATGTGGGAGTAAAAGCGGCTCGAAACCCCCGCGTAGCGCAGGTTGGCATAGGACTGGCGGAACTCCGTGGTGGCCTCGCTGAGCCAGCCTTTGCCGTAGTAGCTGGAGATCTTGTAGTCCGCATTGCCATTGTCGTTCCAGAAGAAGCTCTGGTAGCGCTCATCGGCATGATTCAGCGCCGTGGAGGCTCCCGCGAAGAGGTAATACTCCTCGGAGCGATGCTGCGCGGTGCCAGTGTTCGTCAGTGTCACCGTGAGATTCAGCAAATGGTCATCACTGGAAGCTCCCTCGGTCAGCATGAAGGTCTTTTTCACGCGGACACCCTCGGCGGTGGTGCCTTCAAAGCTCACCGAACGATCACTCTGCTCCAGCATCTGGTAAGTGATGACATCGGCGCCGGCAGGCTCGCGACGGATGGCACCGATGGGTTCGATGGCATGCTCGTTGAGCGTGATGTGGTCCGCCGCGCCCAAAATGGCACGGGCGATCCCGCCGCCCTTGGTGCTCAACTCATAGCTGACCGTGGCGGTCTTGAGTGTGTGCTTCTGCTCGGGGGTAGAAGGAACTGCGGCAGTGACTTGGGCGGTGGGTTTGGCCGCCTCGGGCGTGGCTTCGGCGGCTTCTTGGGGAGCCTCGGCCTTCTTTTTGGCCTCCTCGGCGGTCCGCTGGGCGGCGACGAGCTTCTGATTCTCCTGCATGTAATAAAAATTCACCCCCATGAGGAGAATGCAGGTGACGATGACGATCCAGCCTTTGCGATCCATGAAATTAAGAGGAGAGGAGAGTGAGGTTTGGGAATTAGCGGGCCGGATGAATGGCCGTGAATGCGCCGGTGGCGACGGAAAAATCAGGAATCATTTGGATTTCAGCGATCCGGCCAAGCCGAGGTAATCGCCGCAAAGGATCGCAGAGAGCGCAAAGAGGAGATTCGAGGTTCTTTGCGATCCTTGCGTTGTTTGGCGGCCATTTGACAGCGTCATGACGGGTTTTTGGGTGGCACCGGATCGTGACCATGGCCACCCCAAGGGTGACAGCGGCCGATGCGGCACAGGCCCATCCAGGAGCCACGAAGCACGCCGTAGGTCTCGACGGCTTCGAGAAAGTAGGCAGAGCAGGTCGGTGTGTAGCGGCAACCGGAGCCGGGACCTCCAAAAGCGTGAATCACCGGGGAGATGATCTTTTGGTAGAAGCGGATGAGGACTCGAACGACCCATTTCATGACGCGGGTGGCGCGGCGGGAGAGAGTAGGATGCCCAGGCGTTTGGCCAGTTTCAGCCAGTCGCGTTCCAATTCCTGCAAGGTGGCTCCCGAGGCACGCCAGCGCCCGATGACAACAAAATGCCAACCGGGGGCGATTTCCGCCTGATGAGCCCGGACGATCTCACGGAGTAGGCGGCGGATGCGGTTTCGCTTCACCGCAATTCCTAGCTTTTTGCCCGTGATGAGGCCGTAGCCGAATTCGGCTACGCCTTCGTCTTTGAGGACACCTAAAACCAAATACTTTCCTGCGTAACTCGCCCCCTTCTCCCGAACACGAGCGAAGTCGCTCGCGTGCTTCAACCGCAGATGGGAGGGAAGGCGCATGGCCGGCATGCCCGGCGGGCGGAAAATCAGGTGTGCTGCTGCGTGTGGCGCTTGAAGTGGATTTCCACGCCCTTCGGCATGAGGCGCTTACGGCCAGCGGCACGGCGGCGGCGGAGAATGTCGCGGCCGTTTTCCGTCTTCATGCGGGCACGAAAGCCGAACTGCTGCTTCCGGGTGCGCTTGGAGGGTTGGTAGGTCCTGAAGGTCTTGGGCATGGTGTTCTGGGGTGGTTAAAGGGTTCTCGAAGGAGCAGAGTCATACCGCGACGGCCATGACCCCGGAAAAAGGGTCGCGAGACTACCGGGAAGGGCAGGTTTGTCAACCAGTGCTTCAAGGTGGACTTCCCGCCGCCTTCGCGGCCTTCTTTTTGCCTTTGCCCCTGGGCTTCTTTTGGCCGGGTAAAGCATCGCCATAGGCCGACCAGCTCGGATTGAACTTCGGCGTGGCCTCGGAGGACACGGGCTGGCCTTCCTTGCCCTTGGTCACGAGGACGTTCGCGGCCATGTCGTGCCATTGTTTGGACAGGCGCTGGACGATTTCGGGATGCTGGGCGGCCACATCATGGAGCTCGGCACGGTCGTCGGGCATGTGGTAGAGCTCCCAGGGCTGGCTTTGAAAGCTGACGAGCTTCCATTCGCCATCCCGCAGGCCGCGATCCGTGGAAAATAGCAGGTGAATGGGCGGACGGGCTTTGATTTCACTACCCGCGAGGATGGGGGCGAGCGAAACGCCGGCGAGCGGCGTGGGTTCGCGGTCGGGGAAGGTCGCGGGCACTTTCGCTCCGGCGAGTTCGGCAAAGGTGGGCAGCACATCGACAAGGTGCGCGGGGCTGCTGACGACGCTGCCAGGCTTCTGCTTCAAGCCCGCTGGCCAATGCAGCACGGCTGGCGAGGAGATGCCGCCTTCGAACTGGTTCTGTTTATAGAAGCGAAAGGGCGAATTCCGCGCCCAGGCCCAGCCAGTGCTATCTCCCCAGTGCGTTTTGGGATCGTGCGGCTCGGTGTTCGGCGTGGCGCCGCCGCGATGGAAGGGGCACGCACCGTTGTCGGAAACGAAGAGGATGACGGTGTTGTCGAGTTCGCCTGCTTGTTCGAGGTCGGCGATAAGACGCCCCATTTCCTGGTCAATACGGTCAATAAGGCCCGCATAAGCCGTCATGAGTCGAGTTTCCTCGCTGCGTTGCTCGTCGTTGAGCTTCGACCACTCGGGAATGTGCTCGGGGCGTGGCGATTCGGCGCTGTCGGCAGGCAGCAGGCCGATTTGCTTCTGTATGGCGACACGGGCGGCACGGATGACATCCCAACCAGCATCGTAACGACCGAGGTACTTTTTGAAGTCCTGCTCCAGCGGCTGAAGCGGCGCATGCGGGGCATTGAAGGCGATGTATTGAAACCACGGCTGCTTCGCGGCACGAGCTTCAGCGATGAATTTCAACGCGTGATCGACATTGGCGATGGTGGTGTAGAAGCCTTTGTCGGGAACGGTGAAGGGCTGGCCGTTCAGGCGGAAGGTCTTGTCGCCGAGGTAGTAGTTCGTCGCACCGGAGAGATGGCCAAAGTAGCGCTGGAAGCCGAAATTCGTGGGTTCTTTGCTGAGATGCCATTTGCCCGTCATCGCCGTGAAGTAGCCAGCCGGTGCGAGCACTTCGGGGATTGTCACCGCACGTTTCAGGCTCTCATCGCCCGCCTGACGGCACCAACGTCCACTCATGAGGCTGACGCGGGATGAATGGCACTTCGCCGTGTTGTAGAACTGCGAAAATCGCAGGCCGTTGGCGGCGAGTTTGTCGAGATTGGGTGTCTCGATCTCGCTGCCGTAGCAGCCGAGGTCGGAGAAGCCCATGTCATCGACCATGACCAGCAGGAAGTTCGGCTGGGACGCCAAGAGCGAAGGGCAGAGGGCAAAGAGGAAAAGCAGCAAACGCATGGCAGCACTGGCAACGCGAGCCTGCATCAAAACTTCCTCGCAATGCCGCCGATCCACGGCTCGTTTGCAAGCCATGACTCGATTCCTTGCCGTTCTACTCTTCGCGCTTTGCCCTTCGCTCTTCGCGGCAAAGCCCAACATCATCGTCATCATGGCCGATGACCTCGGTTACGGCGATCTGGGATGCTACGGGGCGAAGTCCGTGCAGACGCCGAACATCGACCAACTGGCCGCGAAAGGTCTGCGCTTCACCAGTGGCTACTGTTCGGCTTCCACCTGCACGCCGACACGGTTTTCCCTGCTCACCGGCACGTTCGCGTTTCGTCAAAAAGGCACTGGCGTGGCTCCACCGAATGGTCCCGCCTTGATCAAACCAGGCACGGAGACCATCGCCTCCATTTTGAAGAAAGCAGGCTATGCCACGGCAGTGATTGGCAAATGGCATCTCGGCCTCGGCGATCCAAAACCAGATTGGAATGGCAATTTGAAGCCCGGCCCGTTGGAGATCGGTTTTGATCACTGCCTGCTGCTGCCTACCACGAACGACCGCGTGCCGCAGGTCTATGTGGATGATCATCGCGTGCGGAATCTCGACCCGAAAGACCCGCTGTGGGTGGGTGACAAAGCACCGGATGAAAACCATCCCACCGGCATCACGCATCGCGACACGCTGCGCATGAACTGGACGCACGGTCACAACCAAACCATCCACAACGGCATCGGCCGGATCGGTTTCTACACCGGCGGAAAGGCAGCCCGCTTCCGCGATGAGGACCTCGGCGATGCGTGGATCAACGAAACGAACCGCTGGATCGAAGCGCATGCGAAAGAGCCCTTTTTCCTCTACTTCGCCAGCCACGACATTCATGTGCCGCGCATGCCGCACGAGCGTTTCCAAGGCAAAACCACGCTCGGCTATCGCGGCGATGCCATCGTCGAGTTCGATTGGAGCGTCGGCGAAATCGTGAAGACGCTCGAACGCCTCAAACTGGCCGACAACACTCTTATCGTGCTTTGCTCCGACAACGGTCCGGTGCTCGACGACGGCTATGTGGATGGCGCGGTGACCCAACTCGGCTCCCATACGCCTGCCGGCCCCTTTAGCGGCGGCAAATACAGCGTTTATGAAGGCGGCACGCGCACGCCGTTCATCGCCACCTGGCCTTCTCGCATTCAGCCCGGCATCTCCGATGAAGTCGTCTGCACCGTCGATCTCGCCGCCAGCTTTGCCGCTTTGACCGAGACTCCTGTCGCTGAAAACGCCTGCCTCGACAGCCAAAACATCCTCCCGACTCTTCTTGGCGAAAAAGGTGCCAAAGGCCGCGATTCGCTACTTCAGCAAGACAACAACGGCAACAACCTCGGCCTGCGCATGGGCGAGTGGAAGCTCGTGAGGATGAAAACAAAGGGCAAATCCCAGGCCGTGGTCACGATGAAGACCCGCGATGAAAGCCAGGCCCCGCTGCACCGCCTTTACCATCTGCCGGATGATCCCGCCGAGCTCAAAGACCTCAGCGCCGAGCAGCCCGAGCGACTGAAAACGATGATCGCGAAGATGGACAAGATCGTCGCGAAACCGACGCGGCAGTAAGCCGCTGCCCGGCTCTTCTCTACATCGATTCCAAGGCCTCTGACAGCACCTGGGGACAGACAATGTTGTCTCGGTTTTGCTGTCCCCGTTTGCTGTCAGCCTCACCGCTCCAGCCAGAGCGTACTGGTGCGGAAGTCGAGCGTCATGCGGCTGCCATGCCAGAAGCGGGAGCCGATGCGCTTTGGCCCTGGCATGACGTAGAGCTGCGGGCTGTCATACGTTTGCCCGCAGAGCGAGACGGCAGGTCCGCGAATGATGCGGGCACCGGCCTGATCCGCCCGCACGCTGCCGCCCACGCCCTTCAGCATCAAACCGCGTCCCATGCCGAGTCCTCCCTGTGCCTGACCGAGCCGTGCGGCGGTGCTTTGATCAATGACAATGCCCCACGACGAGCCGGTATCGACCACCGCATCCCAGGAGATGCCTCCGGCACTCATGCGGATCATCGGCAGGCCGTTCACGAGGCGAAAAGGCGTCCGCGTGAGGCGGCTCCCATCGGGAATGAAGGAGCGGCCAAAACCAAGCTCCACGCGGTGGGCGCGGTAATCGTAGGTGACGAAGCTGCAGGACCGCCGGAGGTGATCGATGCCCAAAATGGCGCTGCCGAGTCCGCCAGGCCGCTGGCTGGAGCTGGCCCGGATGTAGCAACTCACATTCTCCGTGTGCCAGGGGCCAAGATCGAAGCTGCGCATGATGCCCTGCTGTGCCGCCGCGCTGCCGTGAATGCCTTTGATGCTCGTCCCATGGCCCGTTTGAGCGATCTCATTCATCGCAGCGAGATTGGACTCGATGACGCTGACGGAGGCTCCGGTATCGAGCAACATGGAAACGGGCCGGTGACGGTTGATGCTGGCATTCACATGCGGCGCATCCGCCCGGAAATGCAGCGGCAGCACGAGGTCCGCACCACTTCGCGAGGGCAGATAGGCTCCGGGCATGACGCAGGAGGTCAGGAGCGAAAGGAGGGGCAGGAGCAGATGGGGTTTCATGGAAAGGTTCTTGAGCCGGAAGGGCAGCGATGCAGTGATGACCGTGATGGACGAAACGCAACCAACCGATGCCCCGAACGACAATTACGAGCTGCTGGACAGCGGCGGAGGTCGTGTGCTCGAAAAATGGGGTCGCGCGGTCTTTGCGAGACCGGGCCAGCAAATCTGGTGGCGGCGCAAGCTGCCCGGTGGCGAGTGGAAGAAGGCGCTGGACCTCAAACGCGATCTGAAGCAGCCGCAGAAGGTGCGCTTCGGGCAGCTCGTGTTTCTCATCGGCGGCCCTGGCGGCAGCCCGCGTGCTCTTGGCCCCGAGTTGCATGAATCGTGGGATCGCGTCACGGCGATGTGCGCGGCGTTTTCGGCGAAGATGCGTCGGCCAGCACGGGTGCTGCATCTGTTTGGCGGCGTGGGCGGTCACACACTAGCCGCCGCTCAAGGCGGAGCGAGCGTGGCGCATGTGGAGGCGCATCAGGAATCGCTCTCGCGTGCTCGTGAGAATGCCACGCTGAATGCCACGACGCTCGCCAGTCGTGACATCCGCTGGGTGCTGGATGATCCGGTGAAATTTGCGCAGCGTGAAAAGGCTCAAAATGCCCGCCATGACCTCGTCATCGTGGATCCGCACAGCTCGCGGGAAGCGAAGCATGGCTTCGAGCCGGAGCGCGATCTCGCACCGCTGATCGCCACGGCGAGCGGCTTGCTCAGTGACTCGCCGCTGGGCCTTGTGGTGGTTTGTCGTCAGGGCAATCTCTCGCCGACGACGCTGCAAAATCTCATGAAGCATGAGCTGAGCATCTTCGGCGGCACTTTTGCCAGCGGTGAGCTTTTGCTGCGTGGTGCCGAAGGCGTGCCACCAGCGGCCAGCGGCGCTTTTGCCCAGTGGCAGAAGTGATCAGCGGCGCTGCTGTGGATGATGACCGTGAACAGGCTTGGGCTTGTTGATGGAGGCGCGGCGCAGCTTGTCCATCATGGCAATGCCCATGCCGTGCTCAAACATCGGCTCGGCGATGATTTCATCGACGCCGAGTTCATCGAGGCGGCGCAGGCAGTGGAAGAAGCGCACGGCGGCCTCCGGGAGCTTTCCGCTGCCGGGGCTGAGCATCATGACCTCTTCCCAATCATGCAGGCCTGCATAGCCATCACGCTCCTCCCCGCTGAGGCTGAGCAGAGCATAGGTTTTACCTTCCTCCGGCTGAAAATCGGAGGGACGGGTGAGCAGGCGCAGCGGGGTGCGCGGGGCGTAATGCTTCGCCAACTGGCCGGGAGCATCCGAGGCCTCATCAAGCAAGGTGCGCGGGGCGAGCTGCACTTTGCCATAGGGTTTCAAATCCTCCGGTGTGAGCGGGCCGGGCCGCACGATAGTGATGAGGGGCTTTGGACTGCCGGCCTCGATGCGGATGATGGTGGATTCGAGGCCGTGGAGACTGGCGCCGCCATCGACGATGAGCGGGATGCGCCCATCGAGTTCCGCCTGCACGGCGGCGGCGCTGGTGGGGCTGATGGAGCCGAAGCGGTTCGCACTCGGCGCGGCGAGCGGTTTGTCCAGCGCGGCGATGATGCGGCGAAAAACGGGATTGCTGCTCACGCGGACGGCCACGTTAGGCAGCCCAGCGGTGACGAGATCGGGCACGATGGGTTTTTTCGGCAGCAAAATCGTCAGCGGGCCGGGCCAGAAGCGCTCGGAGAGTTGCTTCACGACTTGCGCAATCTCCGCCGGCACCTCGGCGACGGTATCGAGCTGGTTTTTATGCGGCAGATGCACGATGAGCGGATCAAAGGTGGGCCGTTCTTTGGCCTCGAAGATCTTCGCGACGGCGGCGGCGTCGAGCGCATTGGCGGCAAGGCCGTAAACAGTCTCCGTGGGCAGCGCGACAACCTCTCCACTGCGCAGCAAACGCACCGCCTCCTCGACGGCATGGTGCAGTAGCGGTGGCTCGTCGGTAGGGAGGATGGTCGTTTGGATGTCGCTCATGAGGGTCGTGCCGGGCTTTCGATCATGGCCCAGGCGTTGTGATTGTGGATGGACTCGAAGTTTTCGGCCTCGACGCGGAACCAGGTGATTCGGGGATGGCTTTTGACCTTCTGGGCGACGTTGCGAACGAGATCCTCGACGAAGACGGGATTGTCGTAAGCGGCTTCCGTGACGAATTTTTCATCAGGACGCTTCAGCAGGCTGTAAAGCTGGGCGCTGGCGGAGGTTTCGACGAGTTCGATAAGGTCTTCGATCCAAACTGGCTCATTAAAGCGGATGGCGAGGGTGACGATGCCGCGCTGATTGTGTGCTCCGCGGGCGCTGATGGCCTTTGAGCAGGGGCAGAGCGTGGTCACGGGCACTTCGACGGTCAAAACGAAGTCCGTCTGCTCTTTGTCGGCATTCACTTCGAAGATGACGCCGTAATCGAGCAGGCCCTCGGCTCCGCTGACGGGCGCTTTTTTGGCGCGGAAGTAGGGGAAGCGCAGCTCGATGTGCGCTTTATCCGCATGGAGTTTCTTGATCAACTCACGCGGCATGGCAGCGACGGTGCTGACGGTGAGCTCGGTGCCGTGGGCATGCAGCACCTCGACGAAGCGGCTCATGTGCGTGCCTTTGTATTGATGCGGCAGATCGACGGCGAGGGAGACCGTGGCCACGGTGTGCTGCACGGCGCTATCACGATCGCGGATGCGCAGGGGGAAGCGCAGGCTACGAACGCCCACGCGGTCGATGGGAAGCTCGCGGTCGTCGCGTTCGCTCTGGGTGTCAGTAAGGGCGGACATGGAAGGAAAAGCTGGGAGACAAAAATCCCACTGCCGCCGGAGCAACAGTGGGATCAAGATGGGAAATCAACGCCGAACCGGATCAGGGCAGGAGGTTGATGGAGCGCGCACGCTTGACCTCACGGACGACCTTGCGATGAAGCCAGGCGGGGAGGCCGGTGACGCGGCGGGGAATGAGCTTGCCGGATTCCGTGGTGAAACGGGCCAGGATCTCAGGGTTGGTATAGACGACCTTCTCCACGGGGATGTCCACGCGGCGGCGGGGCATCTTGCGGTTGTGACGGCGCAGGTTGGAGAGACGTTCTTTGGTCTTCGGTTGCATGGTAAGGGACAGATTAGCGGATTTCGCGGTGCAAGGTGCGCTTCTTCATGAAGTGATTAAACTTCACTTTCTCGAGGCGGTTCGGCGTGCGGACGCTTTTCTTGTTGCGCGTGGTCACGTAGCGTGAAGTCGGCATTCCTGCGGCTTTCGCTTCGGTGCATTCAAGGATGATGATGTCTCGCGGCATAAATTTTGGGGCGCGGAGGCTAGGTTACTCTTTACTAAAGTCAAGCGACTCTCCTGAGTTGTTCGAATTCGAGCTGCTGGTGGTGGTTTCTTCTTCGTCTTTGTCGTCGTCTTTGTCGTCATCGGCACCGTCATCGAGGCCGAAGAGACTGTGGACGGGGCGATTCCAGGAGCTTCGGCGGCCTTCGCGTTCGATTTTCTCCTGCCATTTAATGCCGTAACGAGCGAAGGGCATGGCTTCGAGGCGCTCCTCCATGATTTTTTCGCCGGTGCCTTCGCAGATGCCGTAGGTGCCGTTATCGATGCGCTTGAGCGCCTCGTTGATCTCGTAAAGGGCGTCCTGCTCCTTGCCGAGAAGGCTGAGAGCGAAATCGCGGTCGTAGGCATCGCTGCCAGCATCGGCCTGATGCATGCCGAAGGCGGAGGAATCACCGCCGCCGCCCATGGTCTCACTGGCCACGCCTTCGATGGAGTTCATGTAGGCATCACGTAGCTCGATGAGGCGCTGCTTCTGCTTTTTGAGGAAAGGGGTCATCTTCACCGGACCTTTGGCGATCTCGATGGTGGCGCCTTCTTCCTCGGCCACGCGGCGCGGCGTGCCGGTCTTTGGGCCGGTGCTGACCTTGCCCTTCGGAATCGTCACGGGAGACTTAGAGGAGGGCTTGGCAGACTTTGCTGGAGCAGTAGGCTTCGCCGGAGAAACGGGTGCAGGAGCTGGTGCAGCCTTCTTTTCAGGAGCTTTCACGACTGGCTTCACCGGCTCTTTGGGGGCGGGCTTGGCCGGGGCTGGTGCCGGGATTTTTTTGGCTGGAGCCGCTGGCTTCTTAGCTGGGGCGGCGGTTTTCGCTGGCGCTGCTTTTTTCGCAGGAGCGGCCTTTTTGGGGGCCGGCTTGGCCGCTGGCTTCTTGGCCGCTGGCTTCTTGGCCGGGGCGGCTTTTTTGGGTGCGGGTTTCGCAGGAGCTTTCTTCACAGGTTTGGGGGCAGGCTTTTTGGAAGCGGGTTTCTTAACAGGGACAGGTTTCCCTTTCGGCTTCCCTGCCGGTTTAGAAGGCGCTTTCTTGGCGGGCTTCGCAGCAGGCTTCTTGGCCGCTGCTTTGGACTTTTTCGCAGGCATGGACGGGCAGGGTGTTGAGTTCCGAAGGATGTTTTCAAGCAGCCCGCATCGGCGGGCCGGAAAAAGAGGCGCGGATTCTGTCTCGCTTGCCAGAAAGCGCAAACGGATATTCCGAAGCATCACGATGCTTTGGAAGCCCGAATTTTGGCCGGTTGCCGCGTTTCCAGCCTGCCGTAAGCTCCCCGCCATGAGCACTGACCCCTCCTCCAGCTCCCCCGTGACCCGCCTATGGTCCTTTATCCGGGCCATCCTCGATCTCGTGCTCGATCTGAGCTTTAAGCGCCTCGTGACGCCAAAGCTCATCCGGGTGGTCTATGCGCTGAGCCTCGTGGGTGCGGTGATCTACACCTGGCGCTGGATGGATAGCTTCCTGGGCTTCATCACGGCCCCATTGGCTCTGCTGGCCTATGCCATCGTGGCCCGCGTGACGGTGGAGCTGATCCTCGTCATCTTCCGCATTGCCGAAAAGATCGCCCCGCTGGATGAGAATGCCCCGCAGGCAGAGGATGTGCTCTCGAAGCTCAAGAAATGAACTTCCCGGGATTCAAAATCCCGTTCGGATCGAGCGCCTTCTTCAACGCGGTGTGCATCGCCCTAGCCGCCTCAGGCACCGCATGCGGATACCAGCGGGCTTTCGCGATGCCGATGCCGTGCTCGCCCGTGATGGCACCTTTCCAGGCGATGATCTGATGGAAAAGCCGGTCAAGAGCGGCCTCGGCACGCTCGCGGATGGGCGGATCGTCCATCGTGGGCACCATGATGTTGACGTGGATGTTGCCATCGCCCGCGTGGCCAAAGCAAGCCACGGGAAAGCCAAACTCGGTCTGCAGCTGCTCGGCGAACTCGACCAGTTCCACCAGCTTGCCACGTGGCACAACGATGTCCTCGTTCAGCTTGATGAGGCCTGTGTTGCGCAGGCTATAGCTGAACTCACGGCGCAGCTTCCAAAACGCCTCGCACGCTTCCTCGCCCATCGCTTCTTCGAGGCAGATGCAGCCGAGTTCACGCACGAGCTTCGCCAGCAATTGCAGCTCACCTTTGACCGATTCGCTCTGGCCATCGATCTCGACAAGCAAATGGGCATCACCCTTCGGCGTGACGGATTCGCCGAGATACTCGCGAGCCGCACGAAGCGTGAACTTATCCGCGATCTCCAGCGCCGAGGGCAAAAAGCCGCTGCCGAGGATGCGCTGCACGGCGTTCGCGGCTTCCGCGAACGAATGGAAGCCCGCCGAGAGCATCGCCCGCATCGGCGGATGCGGGATGATGCGCAGCGTGGCCTGCGTGACGACGCCGAGCAACCCCTCGCTGCCCACCATGAGGCCCACGAGGTCAAAACCCGTCTTGTTTTTGTGACAACGACCACCCGCCTCCACGATGCTGCCATCCGCCAGCACCGCCTGCAAGCCGAGCACGTAATGCCGCGTGACGCCGTATTTCAGGCAACGAGGCCCGCCGGCATTCGTGGCGATGTTTCCGCCGAGGCTGCACTCCTTCAGCGAGGCCGGATCCGGCGGATAAAACCAGCCCAGCTTTCGCACGGCGGCCTGCAACTGGCCGGTGATCACACCCGGCTCGACGACGGCCACGCCATCCTCCGTTTTGATCTCCACGATGCGGTTCATCTTCGCCAGCGACAGCGCGATCCCCCCGCGTGACGGCACACAACCACCCACATAACCGACCCGAGCACCCTGCGGCGTCACGGGAATCTGATGCTCATTGGCAAAGCGAAGCGTCTTGGACACATCGTCCACATTTTGCGCATGCACCACGACCTCAGGCGGGTTCGAGGCGAACCACTTATCCGTGCTGTGCGCGGTGAGATCGTCCGCCGTGGTCGAGACGCGGTCCAGGCCGAGCAGGAGAGAAAGTTGATCGGCGAGAGAGGCCATCACGCTTAAACCGTCAGAATTTCCTTTTCCTTGGAAACGACGTGCTGGTCGATTTCGGCGATCTTTTTGTCCGTCATCGTCTGCACATCTTTTTCGAGGCGGTGAAGATCGTCTTCAGTGATGCTGCTATCCTTCTCGCCAGCTTTGAGAGTCTCCAAAGCATGGCGGCGGGCGCTACGAACGCGGACTCGAGCTTCTTCGCCGAGCTGTTTCACCATCTTCACCATCTGCTCGCGGCGCTCCTGTGAAAGGGCGGGGATCGGCAGGCGGATCACCTTGCCCTCGATGCTGCCATTGAGGCCGAGACGGGACTCGCGGATCGCCCGGTCAATGTCCTGCAATGTGCTGGAATCAAACGGCTCGATGCGGATGAGGCGTGCGTCCGGCGTGGTGATCATGGCGAGCTGCTTCAGCTTCATGTGGCTGCCGTAGCTGTGGACGTGAACGTCCATGTTTTCGACAAGGGCGGGGCTCGCCTTGCCCGTGCGCACGGTGGCAAATTCGTGAATGGCGTGCTCGACGGCTTTCGTCATCGATTCGTCGCATTCCATAATGGTAAGTTCAGCGTCCATAAGAGGTCAGGGATAAGTTGGTTCCTCCCTTTCTTGGACGCTCCCGCAGGGAAGCTCAAGCGCATTCCTCCGTCTTCAGCCTGCTACGCCCCGGTCGCATCCACCAGCGTGCCGATGTGCTCGCCGGTGAGGGCGCGGCGGATGTTGTCCGGCTCGTTCATGCTGAAGACGCCGATGGGCATGTTGTTTTCCATGCAGAGGGAGAAGGCGGTGGCGTCCATGACCTTGAGCTGACGCGTGAGGCATTCGTGGAAGCTGATGCGGTCGAATTTGACGGCGTTGGGGTTTTTATTCGGATCGGCGTCGTAGATGCCATCGACCTTCGTGGCCTTCAAAACGATGTCGGCGCTGATCTCGCTGGCACGCAGCGCAGCGGTCGTATCGGTGGAGAAGAAGGGATTCCCCGTGCCGGCGGCGAAAATGACCACGCGACCGAGTTCCAGATGACGCATCGCCACGCGGCGGATGAAGGGTTCGGCCACATTGTCCATCTTGATGGCGCTTTGCACGCGAGTGGGCACATCCATGGCCTCCAGCATGCTCTGTACGGCCAGCGAGTTCATCACCGTGGCCAGCATGCCCATGTAGTCTGCCGTGGCACGCTCCATGCCTTTGTTCGAGGCGCTCACGCCACGCCAGAAATTGCCGCCGCCCACGACGAGAGCGATTTCGAGACCGGTTTGGTGCGCCGCTTTGATCTGCGCCGCCATGTCCTCGACGATGGGCGGGCTGATGTTATCCGTGCTGCCCGGCTGCCTCAAGGCCTCGCCGCTTAGTTTAAGAAGAACACGACGGAATTTGCGAGGAGTAGAATCAGACATGGAGGAGAGCGAAGTTGAACCATAAAGCATGCAGCGCGGAGCCTTGCAAAGCTAAATCTACCTTCGGAGGTCACCGCATTTGAGGGTGTTGCCGCCTGCCTCTCACAAAACCTTGCCGATACCGCGAACCTCCGCCATTCCTCCCCCCACATGAAGGAAGACCCCACCATCCCCGCTGACGCTCGTTTTGAGACCCGTGCCATCCACGTCGGCCAAGACTGGCGCAGTGAAACCGGCGCGGTGATCCCGCCGATCTACATGACCTCGACCTTCGAGACGGGAAACCCCGGCGGCTTTGACTACACACGCAGCGGCAACCCCAACTTCCGCAACCTCCAAGCCACGCTCGCCTCGCTGGAGAATGCGAAGCACGCCACTGTCTTCGCCAGCGGCATCAGCAGCATCAGCGCCATCATGTTCTCGCTCAAAGCGGGCGATACCATCCTCAGCGAGCAGCAGATCTACGGAGCCACCTACCGCCTGTTCGAACGCGTCCTGCGCCGCTTCGACATCAAAATCAAATACGCCGACCTCACCAATCCGGCGAACTACGCCCTCATCAAAGACCTCAAACCCGCCCTCGTCTGGCTCGAATCGCCCACGAACCCGCTTTTGAAGATCCTCGACATCAAGGCGATCTCCGATGCTGCGCACAAAGTCGGCAGCATCGTCGCCGTGGACAACACCTTTGCCTCCAGTCTGCTCCAGCAGCCGCTCGACCTCGGCGCTGACCTTTCGCAGCTCAGCACGACGAAGTACACCAACGGCCACAGCGACTGCCTCGGCGGTGCCGTTTGCACCAACAACGACGAGTGGCAGGAAAAGATGATCTTCGCCCAAAAAGCCCTCGGTTTGCAGCCAAGCCCGTTCGACGCCTGGCTCGTCTCACGCGGTGCGAAGACGGAAGCGGTGCGAATCGAGCGCCACAGCTCGAACGCCCTCGAACTCGCCAAACGCCTGCAAGACCGCAAAGGCGTCAAAGCCGTGAAGTATCCGTTTTTGACCAGCCACCCGCAGTACAAGCTCGCCAAGAAGCAGATGAAACTCGGCGGAGGCATGCTGCTCGCCGATTTCGGCCTCAGCTACGCCAAGACCCTCGATTTCATCCGTCGCCTGCGACTCTTCACTCAGGCGGAAAGCCTCGGCGGCATCGAAAGCCTTGTCGCGCATCCCGCCAGCATGACACACGCTTCCTTCCCGAAAGACGTCCGCGAAGCCGCCGGCGTCACCGACAGCCTCGTGCGCTTCAGCGTGGGCATCGAGCACGTCGAGGATCTTTGGGAGGACATTGACCGAGCACTGAAGGGGAAGTGAACGGCTCTGTCTGACGAGTCAGACAGGTCGAACGTATCTGAAGTGTCTTATTTGGACAGCGTCATCACACACTCGAGGTGCTTCGTCTGCGGGAAGAGGTCGAAGGGCTGGACTTTGTGCAGCTTGAAGCCGGCTTCGTGGAAGAGAACGAGATCGCGCATCTGGGTGGCGGGATTGCAGCTGACGTAAACGACGGCTTTCGGGCCGAAGGCGAAGAGCTGATCGAGAAACTCGCGGCTGCACCCGGCCCGCGGAGGGTCGATGAGCACCACGGTCTGCGCCCCAGCATGCGGAACGACCTCAAAGACCTTCTGCGCATCGGCGGCGAGGAAGCGGCAGTTCGTGATTTCATTGATCTGCGCATTGTGCGCGGCCTTGGCCACGGCCGTTTCGGAGATTTCCACGCCGATGACCTCTTCAAAGGCCTTCGCGGCGGAAAGCGCGAATAGGCCGCTGCCGCAGTAGGCATCCACCAGAAAGCGGGCACCACAGGCCTTGGCCTCGTCCACGGCATGCTGAACGAAGGCGGGCAGGATGAAGGGATTGTTTTGGAAGAAATCGCCGGCCTGGAACTCAAACTTAATGCCATCCACCTCCTCAATGGCGATTTGATCGCTCTGCGTGAGCACGCCGTTCTTCGCCGCACGCAGCAGCAGCGTGGCACCGCGTTTGAATTGATCCGACCTCGCTTGGATGCCCTCGCGGAGAGCTGGCAGCGCCTCATTGATGGCCGACATGGCGATCAGGCACTGAGGCACATCCAGAATGGACATGCGTGTGCCGATACGGAGAAAGCCGATGTCCTGGATCTGGCCTTCACGCGGCTTTTGAAAATGCGGGGTGATCTTGGACCGATAGCCATATTCCACCGGCGAGGGAATGACCGGCAGCACCTCATGCTCGATCTTCGCCATGTGCCGCAGCAGCTCCGTGACTTGATTTCGCTTCCAGATGAGCTGCTCCTCATACGCGAGGTGCTGATACTGGCAGCCGCCGCACTGCCCAAAGAGCGCACAGGGCGGCTGCAGACGCTTCGGTGACGCTTCGAGCACCTCCATGAGGTCTGCCTCGCTGTAGTTCTTGTGATTGCGGAATATGCGGCAGCGCACTCGCTCGCCGGGAAGCGTGAAAGGCACGAAAACGACCCAGCCGTCCACGCGTGCCACGCCCGTGCCTAAGTTCGTGAGGTTATCGATGATCACTTCCAGCTCCTGATGGTACTGGAAGGGATGAGGCAGGAATTTTTTCGGTCGTTGGGGGGCGTCCATGTGGGGCAAAATGTCGCCCTCGGAGTAGCCCTCTATCGCCTAATGTCTATCGTCGATTCCCGGCATGCTCAGCTTCGGGGAAATCGTCCATCTTCGCACCCTCCTCGCGGCATTCATACTCCGCCACCTCACCTCGACCGAAACACCTCGCTCATCAGGCACTCGACCATGAGCGTTTTCAGACCGAGGCCTTGCTTCTTCACTTTATCGTGGAGCTGGTCGATGAGGAGGTCGTCGTTGAGCTCCATGGTGCGGCCAGTGGTGTAGGTGAGGAACTGGCGGATGAGGTGGCGGCTGAAGAGGTCGGCGCGGGTGTCGCGTATCACCTGTTTGAAGCCGGTGAAGTCGGCGTAAGTTTCGCCAGAGGGGAATTCGCCGGTGGTGTCGATCTTGGGAGCGTCTTTAGCCTTTTTGGGCTTCGGATAGGTTTTGCGCCAGCGGCCGACGGGATCGTAGGCTTCGAGGCTGAAGCCGAGCGGGTCGATCTTGCGATGGCACTCGGCGCAGGCGGCATCGGCGCGGTGTTTAGCGAGACGGTCGCGGATGGTGGTGGCACCGCTGACATCGGGATCAATCGCGGGCACGACATCCGGCGGCGGAGGTGGCGGGATGCCGAGAATGTTTTCGGTGACCCAGACGCCACGTGTGACGGGTGAGGTCTCGACGCCGTTCGCACTCACGGTGAGCACCGCAGCCATGCCGAGCAGGCCTCCGCGATGCGTGTTGCCTTTGAGGCTGACTTTTTTGAAGCCGTCGGCGAGGCGCAAGGTCTTCGCCTCGGGCAGTTCGTAGAGTTTGGCGAGTTTCTTGTCCACGAAGGTGTGGTCGCAATCGATGAACTGGGCGACGGAGCCGTTAGTTTTGAGCAGATCGCGGAAGAAGAGTCGCGCCTCGTTCTTCATCGAGCTGGGCAGGTCTTCGGCGTAGTAGGAGCGGACAACTTCACGTGGCGGCGGCTGCGAACCGAGGTCGCGGAGGTTCAGCCAGCTATCGAGGAAGCCGTTCACGAAGCCGTTGATGCGTTCATCGCTGAGCATGCGCTCGATGTGTTTTTTCAGCTCGGCGTCTTGCGTGAGCTTGCCGGACTTCGCAGAGGAGAGCAGCGCTTCATCGGGCGGTGTGGCCCAGAGGGCAAAGGAGAGGCGTGTGGCGAGGTCGTGGGGCTTGAGTGCCTTCGCGGACTCGTCGGTGATCTCGCTGAGGTAGAGGAAGCTCGGTGAGCAAAGGATGAGCTTCACGGCATCGAGCGCGGCCTGTCGCGGCGCGGCTTTTTCAGCGAGGCGTTTGTCATAAAGCGCCCGGATGGGCTGGCGGTCGGCCTCGGTCAGCGGTCGGCGATAGGCTTTCTCGGCGAAGGCGTGGAGTTGATCGAGTGCCTTGGCCTCTTGGAAGCCGTCTTTGCCAAATACAGCGACTTCTTCGGCGCTGGGCTTTTCGGGCACGGGGCCGTGGATCTTGATCTCGCTGATGCGGATGTGCGGGAGTTTGCCTTCCTTCAAAATGTGCGCACGACCGACGCCGGAGGAGCCGACATCGCTTTTGAACTCGTCTTTGTACTTTTTGTTGATCGTGACGACAGAGGCACGGGATTCAAAGGGGCCGTTCGGGAAGATGAAGCGCGGTGTTTGCCCCGCCTCCAGCCACACGCGGAATTTGAACCACGTCGGCTTGTTGTCCGGCACCACGGCGGTGACGAGCAACGGCTCGATGGCCTGCGGGTAGTGGATGTGGCCTTTGGTGACATCGCCCGGCACGACGCCGAGGATGAAAGGCTCGGAGAAGTCGATGCCGAAGATGGCGGGATCGTAATGCGTGTCGCGATGCAGCGCCGTGGCCTCGACTTCGAGGTCGTAGAGGCCGGAGACGGGCACGCCTTTGAGGAAGTCCTCGATGTGGCCGTAACCACCCTGGCGCGTGTCTGTGTTTGGCTGCTCGTAGAGATTGAGGTAGCGGTAGTTGAAGGCGCTTTTGTGCGAGCCGCTGAGTTCCTCGTATTGCACGAAGTGGCTGTTGAACTTCCAATCCTTGGGCTCCATCGCCGGTTTGCCGAGGCGTGTTTCGACGAGGCGGTTCGCGGACTGAAAGTATTGATCCACGAGGAAGCCGGAGGTCACGAGCGACTTGCCGATGGTATCCATGTGCTCGGTGGTTTTCTCCTTCGGAAAATCCGCCGTGAGGCCCAGCGTGTCCACGCGACGGCCAAACAGCACCGCGAGTGTGTTTTCATACTCGCGGCTGGAAAGGCGGCGCATCACCGTGCGGCTGCCGGTGGCCTGAAATTTCGCATGCGCGGCCACGGTGCCATCACGCAGCGCTCGGATCATCGCGATACGCTCGTCGTCCTGCGGCTGATCCGCCTTCTTCGGCGGCATCTCCTTCAGCGTGAGCTGGTCGATGATGTCGCGTGCCTCAATGAGATCCGCGACCGACTTCAGCGGCAGCGCGAACGCATCAAAAGCGCGGTCGCCCTTCTGCACATCCGCGTCGTGGCACTCCAGGCAGTATTTGCCGATGAACTGCTGCACGAGCTTCGGGGTGTCGTCCGCGGCGTGGGACAAAGTGGTCGCAATCGCGAAGCAAAGTAGCCCTCTCGCTCCGCGAGAGGAGCGTGTGGCGGTGAAAGGAGATTTGGTCATCGAGCGGAAAAACGTGAGGTGTTAGCGAGAGCGTTGTGCTCATCTTGCGGAGCAAGATGGCTACTTTGCTGGCGCATCGGCGGGAGGGCACTTCTAAACTGCCCATCGGCAGCTGATATAACGCCAAGTTTCTGAATCTAGGATTCTTTTGCGTGCAATGCCTTCTGTTGGTGCCGAAGGGAGCACTTACGGAACCGGTTTGGCCCCAAATCCAGGCCGTCCCTCGCGGATGAGTTTTGAAAAATCAGGATCAAGGTCCGCTGCCAGTGCCACGGAGTTGATGAGCGCTTTGGCTTTGAGTTCTGCCAACGGAAGGCCGTCGGTGAGAATCGCCCCGCGCTCCGCCAAAAATTCGTCCAGAGAGCCATTGATTAGGATTCGCCAGTCCCAATGAGCACGCTCCTGAGAGGGGTGTTGGGCACGAATGCTCGTGGTGCAGTTGGTGGTGATAGCATTGTACCAGCGAGGGTGGTCTTTCAGGCTGTTGAGGGAGTGGATATATTCCATGAAGCGCTCACGCGCTGCGACGGGACCAAACGCGGTGCGGTAGAGGCGCGTGGTCTCGCCGTTGGTGAGTTGGGTCCGCACCCGGATCACATCGCGCTCATCTGCCACAATGTAGATCAGCTCAAACTGCCGGTAGATGCCGCCGATGGCAGAGTAGCCTTCACCGACCTCCTTCCGCGTCTCGATGGAAAAACACACGGGCGGCGCATCCGCGAACTGAAAGCTGACGATTGGGTGCGCCATCAGCGGATCGCCCCATTGGTTGATGAAAAGATCCACCCCGGTGAGCTGGGTGAGATTCACGGTATGGGTCTCCCATCTCGGCGAAGGTTCTGTGTTGCCTGCCTTGTAGTCAAAGTTGCGCACGTGATGCAGCGTCACCGAATCACCAGCCACCTCCGCCCAGGCCACTTCGGCGTTGTTTGGCAGCCATTGGCGGTCATTTCTGGGCTGAAGCGTCAGCCACCAGCCGAGAACCACGGCAAAGAGCGAACCCACTGCGGCCAGCTTTTTCAGCATGGGCCGCACCCAGACGAGCACGGCCACGACGGCGATGAGGTAAGCCCATGGCACCACCACACGCCCAAACGGAAAGTCGAAATGCAAAGCACCGAACGCCCAAACCACGCCGCCGAGCGTGATCAACCAAGCGATGCCTTTGAGTGCGATGGATGCCAGCTTTTTCATCGAGGCGCCGACAGTGTCGAGTTGTTACGGAAAAGACAATCTAAACCTCCGCTGAGGACTTGCAGAGTGCCGATCAAGCGAGCAAAGGCATTAGTCCCATTCCGGAAAAAAGGCGAGTCCCGCCTCATTTTCACACGGCAAGGGCAAATTATTAACCTTTCCATCCACGCAGCGTCATCCATGAAGATCCGACTCCTTGCACTCAGCTGCGCCCTCTATCCGCTCGCCAGTTGCAGCACGATTCATACCGGCACCGCTTCCGGTTCTGCTGCCCAGCCTGCCCCACAGATGCCGACCGCCTCGGAAGTGATCGCCAGATTGAAACAGGGCAACCGCCGTTTTGCAACGCATCACCAGAAGCACCCTGACCAAAACGGGAAGCGCATTCACCAACTCGCCACCGGACAGCATCCCATCGCTTGTATTTTGGCCTGTGCAGACTCGCGTGTGCCGCCGGAAATCATCTTTGACCAGGGTCTCGGTGATCTCTTTGTCGTGCGTGAGGCCGGTCATGTCGCGGATGATGCCACGCAGGGCAGTCTGGAGTATGCGCTGGAGCACCTCAAGACGCCCGTGATCGTCGTGCTCGGCCACGAGAGCTGCGGTGCGGTCACGGCGGCGCTGGATGTGACGGACGCCCACCAGAGGGCAGAGGGAGAGGTGCAGAAGCTGGTCGAGGACATCCGGCCCGCAATTTTAAAAGTCGGCAAACACGGTTCGCATGATGATCGTGTCGCTCGTGGGGTGACGGAGAATGTGAAGCTGGCGATCCGTCAGCTGAACCGCGACCCCATGATCACTGAGGCGCTTAAGAAGGGCACGGTCAAAATCATCGGTGGCGTCTATGACCTGCACACCGGGCGCATCACCTGGCTGTGACAAGCCCTGATTCACACACAAATCCATGCTCTCCCGCATTTTTTTACTCATCGCTCTGCTTTCGCTGGGCTTGTCATCTTGCAGTTCACCGCCGCAAAACCGCACCGCTGCTCATGGAGCCAGCTTGGACATCCAGAATGACAAACTCAGTGCAGCCCTCGCTGAAGCCGAGCGGATCCTAGCGCGCGGGATCGGATCGGCGGAGCAGCGGCAGGCTTATGCGACGGTTGTGGGGCGTGTCAGCTCGCTGTGGCTTTCACTTTCGGACGCCAAACGATCCAAAATGAACGTGGGGCCACGCTACATGTTGGAATCGCGTTATCCGGCTCATTTGCGCTTCGACGAGCTCATTCCCGCCGCGTCGATCAAGAGCAAGGAGTTCAAAACCCGCCATCTGCGTGACGGCGTGGGCGCGCCAATGGTCGCCCATTGGAAATACACGGCGGAACGAAAAGCCTCCGAGCCATTCATGCCGGAAGCAGGCTACATCTCGCCCGTCACGGCCACGCTCGACTTCAGCCAGGCCGCCCACGGACGACACACCGCGATACTCACCCTGCATGATGCTCGCGTGACGGACGCCGTCCGGTTCCAGGGGAAAAACCAGCCGCTCGCAGCTGATTTCTCCGCTCATGGCGAATACCTCGCCTCCATCAAACAAGCGCGGATGGCGGGGCTCAAGGCACTGCTCAGGAGTGCGAACTACATGGACAAGCTCGGCCTACTCTCCCTGGAGCACCCTGCCCCAGGCAAAATCCCGCTCGTGCTCGTCCACGGCCTCATGTCACGGCCTGCGACGTGGGAAAACGTCATCCATGAGTTTACGATGGACCCGCTGATTCGTCGTCACTATCAGATTTTTGTGTTTCGCTATCCATCCGGCGTCCCCATCGGATATAGCTCGGAAAAACTGCGGGAAAACCTCGCCACGTTGCACAGCATTCTTGTCAAAGAAGGAGCGGGAAGCACGGCGAGAAACATGGTGCTCATCGGCCACAGCATGGGCGGACTCGTGAGCAAGGCGCAGGTGCAGAGCAGCAGCGAACAACGCTGGGGCTCGGCCCTCGGCACCACGCCCGAGCTTCTCCGCATCGGCCAAAAGGAACACGACAAGCTGAGGAAGTTTTTTGAGTTCGAGGCCAATCCCAACATCAGCCGCGTCATCTTCGCCGCCACACCGCATCGCGGCAGCGCAGTCGCCGACTCGCGACTGGCTCATTTTGGCCGCAAGCTCGTCAGCCTGCCAGTTCAGGCCTTCGGTGGCACCTTGCAGGTCGTGCAAAACATCGCTCAGCGCGATCCCATGCTCTCCAAAGTCTTCGCGCATGGCATGCCGACGAGCGTGGACAATCTCTCCCCGCACTCGTTTTATGTCAAAGTCGCCAACACACTCCCTTTCCGCGCTGGCGTGCATCTTCACTCCATCATCGGCAATCATGATGGCAAGGCACTTACTGATCCGAAGTGCTCCGATGGCTTTGTTCCCTACATCAGCTCCCACCTCCAGGGCGTCGAGTCCGAACTCATCGTCACCTCCGACCACAGCGTGCATGAGCGCCCTGAGGCCATCCAGGAGATGCGGCGCATCCTGCATTTGCACCTGAAGAAACTCGGATTGAAGTAACGCCTCTCTTTTTCACACCTCCATGCCATGAGACACCTCTCCTCGCTTCTGCTCCTCCCGCTCTGTCTGGCAGCTTGCAAAAAAACACCACCTCAATTGCCTTCCGGGCCTCCGGTCGTTCAAGTCGCCAAACCGCTCCAACGGGACGTGCCGGTGGTGGCGGAGGTGATCGCGCAGACAGAGGCCACCGCGAATGTCGAAGTCCGCGCCCGTGTGGAGGCCATGGTGGAGAAAATCCTCTTTGTGGAGGGTTCGGAGGTGAAAGCGGGTGATCCGCTCTTCTTGCTCGATAAAAAGCCCATCGAGCAAAGACTCGCCGCCGTGGAGGGCAATCTCGGCCAGCTGGATGCCGCGCTCGGTCGTGCGAGGCAGGATGTGGAGCGGCTCACGCCGCTGGCCAAATCAGGCGCGGTGCCACAAAAAGACCTCGATACCGCTCTCGCCGTGCAAAAGCAGGCGGAAGCCGCTTTGGACACAGGCAAAGCGCAAGTCACCTCTGCGGAGCTCGATCTCGGCTACACAGATGTCGCAGCACCAGTCGCGGGCATCATCGGGGCCAAGCAAGTGGACGTCGGCTCACTCGTCGGCAAAGGTCAGCCCACGGTGATGGCAACGATTTCACCTGTGGACCCGATTTGGGCCAATCTCGAGGTCAGCGAGGTCGCTTACCTCAATAGCGCGGGCAAAATGAAGGATCCGAAAAACTCGCCCGCTTTTGCCCTCGTGCTGGCCAACGGCCAGGTGCATCCGCATCTCGGCAAACTGGCCTTTGTGGACCGTCTGGTCGATGCGACGACCGGCACGCTGAAAATCCGCGTCGAATTCCCCAATCCCGAAAAAATCGTGCGTCCGGGCCAATTTTGCCGCGTGCGCGTGCTCACCCGCACGCTGCCAAACTCGCTGCTCATCCCGCAACGTGCCGTGCAGGAGCTGCAAGGGCTGCACAATGTCTTCGTCGTCGCGGCGGATGGCAAAGCGGCCTTCAAGCGGGTGAAGATGGGACGCCGAATCGGCTCTCTGTGGGTGGTGGAGTCCGGTTTGACCGCCGAGGAGCGAATCATCATCGAAGGACTGCAAAAAGCCCGCGATGGCGGCCAAGTGGAGGCGCAGGACGTGCAGATCGACGACGCCCCGTTGCTCGAATTGCTCGCCAGCGTGCCTGGAACGAAAACCGAGCCAGCTCCGAGCGCCCCGGCCCCGAAAAACTAAGCCACCCTCCACCCACTTTTAGACCCGATGGCCGAATTTTTCATCCGCCGCCCCATCGTCGCGATGGTGCTCTCGATCCTGATGGTGATCGTGGGGGCTTTCACGCTCACAGGACTGCCCATCTCGGAGTATCCCGAGGTTAGCCCGCCCGTCATCAATGTCACTGCGAACTATCGTGGCGCGGCCTCGCAGGCCGTGGAGTCCTCTGTGGCCACCCCCATCGAAGGGCAGGTCAATGGCGTGGAAGACATGATCTACATGAAGTCGGTCAATGCCGCTGATGGCTCCATGTCCCTCACTGCCACGTTTGATCTCGGCACCAACTCGAACATCAACCAGGTCAACGTGCAAAAC